>C687J35021_10000736_pt1 | contig 25175 bp, 25 predicted proteins | sample RifCSPhighO2_12_FD_35021 | JGI IMG/M metagenome (IMG submission 35021) | reverse complement strand
CCGGCCAGGATGTTTCATATCTGGCTCAGTTGGATCGGGCTAAGGAATTGGATGATTATGTTTTGTTTCAGGAGGATGATTATGTGTACTTGAGAGGTGCTGGCAAGAAGATTGAGGAAGCACTAAAGGTCTTGGAGTTTATAAATCCTTACGATCATCGGGAGTTTTATACAATTAACACCGACTTCCACCGTGGACCATTTGAAATTAAGCTGGTGGGAGAGCAACACTGGCGAACGATTGATTTTAATACCATGACCTACGGCTGTCACTCCGGCAGATTAACGAATTACTGGGAAGCCCTGCATAAACACGGCTTCTGGGATAAGAATACTTGGGATGAGATGGCTAAGGAAGGAGCTAAATTGTGGAGTCCGATTCCATCTTTATGTACACACATGCACACCGACTTTTTATCACCAGGGATTTTATGGAAGGAGGAATTTGACCGGTTGGATAAATAAAGACAAGTGCAAGAAGCACATGAAGCTGGACATTGGCTCTGGCAATCCTTCACAAGGGGAAGTTCAACCTGAAGGATACGTTTTGAATGATATAGAACACCACGCCAACATTGATTTGGTCTGCGATATTAAAAATCTGGCTCAATATATACCGAAAGATTATTGTTCAGAGATTAGAGCTTCACATATTTTGGAGCATTTTGGGACAAAAGAAGTGACTGGGATAGTGAAGATAATACATGAGCTATTAGAGAAGGATGGGAAATTGGTGATCTACGTTCCCAACTTTAAGTGGCACTCTGAACTGGCGGCAACAGGGAATGACGAAATGGCTGTCCACTACGCCTTTGGTGGTCAGTTGGATCAATACGATTATCATAAGACAGGCTTTACCCCCAAGATATTGAAAAACCTATTGGAGGCAAATGGATTTGAAGTAGTAAGAATGATCGGGGCCACAAGCATTGAGTGTGTTGGATTGAAAACCTCAACCAAATAGTTATAACCTTTGGGTAATGACGCTGAATCAGATTTTGTTAGACTCTTCTGCTGTCTTAGACCTTTCTGGTGATTTACCAACAGGGGACGAATTAACCTTGAGGCGTAACTATGCTAACCAGGCGGTGGAAGACGCGGCGGCGACAGGTCAATTACCAGAGTTTAAGGTGGAGTATCAGCTTTATACCACAGGGGGCACAGAAGTACCACTTCCGGGTTTCAGGGAACTTATGACTAACCCCAGAGCTTTGTCCTCAACCGGGTGGAGAGAGTTTAATGAAGTGGAGTTGGAAAACAGGGAGGATGCGATAGACGATGGTCTTGATTTCTGCACTATCACCGGAAATCCCCAAGCCGGGTATGTGGCGAACTTTAGCGTCAATCTTGTATCAGGAATGAGTCTATCCGTTATTTACCAGCGTTATCCTTCCGGCATGCCCTCCCTAACTAGCGTTTGCGAACTCTCCGATCCGACTTATATTACCAGGAAGATTGAAAGCTATGTCCTTTATTCCAGGGGAGATGATAGGTTCCAGACCGCCGAAGCCAGAGCCAATAGCGTGTTACTTAACATGACTGGGCGGAAAATGAAAGGAACTGGGGGTCAATACAGGACAACCCAAGCCGGTTTCAATAACCCCCTAGAGTAAATGAATGCCGATATTTCTTACAAAAGAACCTCCATACAAACGTAGAGCTGATGCGGAAGCAGAGTGGAACACTTGCCGGAAGGGATTAAACCTGCTTCTTAGGCCAACGGAACTGGGAAGGGATGAGTTGGCCTTGGCGGATAATATAATGCTGGTAGGTTCGGGCGTGCCTACGGGACGCTGGGGAACCGAAGTTTATTTCAACGCCAATGTTACTGGTTCAATCAGGGGTTTCGGGAAGTACAAGAGCAATGATGGGACAACTGATGAGTTCTTTGCTTTAACCGACGAGGGTTTCCTAGCTAAGAAAAACGACTCCAGTTACACGGTAATTACTGGTCAGTCCTGGCCATCGGGGACGATGATCCATTCAGAGCAGTTGGGAGGGACAAGTTATGTAGTTTCAGAGGATGTTGATTTGACAAGTTATGCTGGAAGCACATTAACGGTATTTTCTAAGATCGGCGCCCCTACTGGCTTATATGCTACTAACTTCTCAGGAGCTACTGGCTCTAACCGTTCCAGTTACAAGATTGTGGCAATCGGAGCCAATGGTGGCCAAACAACTCCTTCGACAAATTATGTCTTGTCTAACTTACCAACGACTCTCTCCGATTCTGAATACCATCTTTTCTGGACGGCTCCATCTTGTGCGACATTGAGCGGATACGAAGTATACCGGGGGCGAGCTGGCGATGAGACCTTTTTGGCAACAACTGACCCGACTGTAACTAAGTATATAGACAGGGGTGAAGAGGCCAGCCAGACAATCCTTACTCCCGCTACAAATACCACTGGTGGGGTAAAGAGTAACTTTATTGTTAAATACAAGGATAGACTGCTTGTGGTAGATGATGCGGAACCTAATAAATTATTGATAAGCGGCAGGTATCCGTACCACACCAAATTCAGTTGGTATGACGGTGGTGGGTATATTTATATTGACCCTGACTCCGGTGACAATATAACTGGCATTACCGTCCAGCCTATTGCCGACAGGATAGTGGTCTATAAGGAATACTCTTCTTATCTTGTGGAGTTGAGTCTGGTTCAGATTGGTAATTACTACGTTCTTGATCCTAAGTACAATCCCATTTCAACTTCAGTGGGTTGTTCAAACCAAGACACAATTCAAACGGTTGAAAATGACTCTTTCTACTTTGGGAGAAACGGAGTTTATGTTACGGGATATGAGCCTAATTTCTTAAATATCATCAGAACTAACGAAGTAAGCGCTAAGATGAGACCATACCTAGACACTCTTAATCAGACAGATTATCAAACTGCTTGTGCTTTGTATGTAGACCACAAATATATTCTCTCCTTCCCCCAGAAAAAGGAAATGATTATGTATGACCGGGAGCGGGGAGCGTGGACGGGACCGTGGAGATTTCCTTTCGGTATTTCCCATATGGCTAAGTATATTGATACTTCTGGTAATGAGAAATGGATACTGGGAAGCACTGAAGGGAACACTGTTTACAATTTTAATGTTGATGTGAACAGTGATGACGGAGAAACAATCACTAAGACATTGAGGTTGAATAAAGAAGACTTTGGAGACTGGACAACCCTACATATTGTGGAGTTCTTCTATTTCTTATTCAGGAATATCACTGGGGAGACCACGGTAAGCATTCTCTTGGAGAATAAAGATGGGGATGTGACTACGGCTAAGTCCTTCACCATAAGCGGAGCTGAAGTAGGAGGTTCTACGGGCTGGGGAATGGATATGTGGGGAACTGTTATGTGGGGGCAAACCAATACTTTTACCGTCCAGGTATCAACGGATGAGATTAGTCGCTGGGGGACATTGTTTAAGGAAGCAAGGTATATCCAATTGGAGATTTCTACAACTGCCGTAGGTTCCCAATTCGAGTTTTTAAAGGCAAAGATTACAGGTAAGGCGCGAGGGAAGGGGGCACTTAGCGGTTCTCAGCGCGTGTAAGGTTGAAAACCTATGATGACTTAATTTAGTATTTCGATATGGCACAGAAAACAAAGTTAGGAAAGAAATTATCTAAGTACGCCCAAAAGGTGATAGCAAGGAGAAAGGCAAAGAAATAATATGGCGCAACTTCTGGGAAATGTGGTTGATTGGCTTGGTACAAAACTAAACTTACCGGAAAGGGGTTGGAGTGAAAGAATCGCAGGTGGTGCAACAACTCGTACTGGCTCAACTCCTTACGCTCAATCTTGGTCTCAACCGAGGATGCTTACACCTGAAAGTACATCCTCTGTGGGTCAAAACGTATTACAAAAAGCTGGCGTGGGGATGATAAACCCTTTAATATCGAGTAGAAACCTACCGACTTCTCCCGGTGGTCAGGTTTTAGGTACAACTAAGGTAGGTGGAGGCGGTGGTGGAGGTGGAGGCGGTACTACCTCCCAGACACAACAAACCCAAGCAACATCTGGTCCCTCTGAACAAGATTTGCTTCAGGCAGAATTAGATAATATCTTCAATCCAGTGTTCAGTGCTTTGCAAGGGCAGGAAGAAACCTTGAGGCAAAACTATGCACCAGTAGAAGGACAGATAACCGCCCAAGGAGAACTTTCAAAACAGACCGTCGGCGGTCAGTATGAAACCGGAGCTAAACAATTGACACAAGAAGAAACTGGTCTGGGAACCAGGAGGGAAGATGCTTTAACATCGGCTACTAGACTTTACAATGAACTTCAGAGAGGTGGACAACAGCGGTTTGGTGGTGCTTCCTCAGCAGGTGAGGCTTTTCAAACATTAACGGCAACCGAACAACAGAGAAGGCAGGGGACAATTCAAGGCCTTTATGAAACTGGAATGCAAAAGGTTACAGATCTAAAGGCGAGCCTAAAACAAAAGTACGACCTTGCAGTTCAGGAAATAACTCTCCAAACTCAACAGTATATTGCCGATGCCCAAACCCAATTCAGAGATGCTTTACAGTCAATTAAGAGCGCCGTGTCTATGGCTCAGTCTGATAAAGCTACCGCCTCCATGAATGCTTTGCAGGACTTGAGGAATAGAATATACACGATCAATGCGCAAAATTTGCAGTTCGCTCAACAGTTGGCTCTTAACAATGAAATAAACCTGAAAACGGTTGATGACTATACAGCCAAGATTGCTCAGTTCGGTGCCCAAGCTGGAATAGTGGGGACAAACTTCGGTACACAGGCTATGAATACTGCGGGGACAACGAGTTATGGCATTGGTTCTACCCAAACACCTACGCCAACTACACCAACTGGTGTAACGACTGGTCAGTGGTATAAGGACAAAGATGGAAATTGGGTGCAGGGCTAGTTTGAAAACCTCGGCTAAATTGAAGTAACCTAGGCCAATGGCATTTAATTTCTTGCAGGTTGCTCTTGGAAAGGTAAAACAGAAGGCTTCTGATTTGGGAAAGTATTTTGATCCGTCTTCCAATGCTGGACAGAACTTTTGGAGTACACCAGTTGCTAGGGGAATGGCAACTTTTCAACAGACAAACCCACTACAGACAGGCTTCGATATTGCGAAGGGGGCAAGTGGTGAATATGCGGCTAGTGTAAACAGGGCTGGTGGCCAAAATTGGGCACCAATACCTAGTGCTAAATACACTCCACGAAACGTAGCCCAACTAGTCGGCACTAAAATCCCTCCATTTGTAACTGATATAGTGGCATGGCAGCAAAGCGGAATAAACCCGACAATAGAACGGGGAATGAAGTTTGCAGGTGCGACAGCTAGGATTTCTCCTTTCCTGGGGCCAAAGATAGCTTCTTTTGAAGAAACCATTGCTAAGATCCCCAGTCTTTTAAAAAAGAAGCCAGTTGCTTCCAGTGCGATCCATCTTCCCGAAAAGGGAGTCTATGCAGAATTAACACCAGAGGAACTTACAGTTCTAAAGAATGAAGTAAAAAATATCCCAGTCACTAAAGGAGATATTCCACACCTAACACCGCTTACTAAATTAAAGGGAAAGGCGAAGGCAGTATCGTTAGAGGAAATCAAGGAATTATCACCAAATGTTGCTAAAGCTACTAAAGGACTATCCATCCAACCTAAAGGAGTAGGAGTTAAAATGGCTCAAATACCCCAAAAAGCCCCGAAGTTGAAGTTGGCTCAGGAGAAAACCATTCCAGCACCAGTAGAAAAACCACCCACAATAGCAGGAGCGCCAGGACTTGATGGTCGTCAAGCAGGCGGTGTAGGAGTTTCCCCATCAGCTCCTATTATATCAGATGAGGATCTCGTCTCTCAGTTATCCAAGGTTATTAAAGAGGCTAAACCGTTAAGAGGATTACAAGAGAAGATTTATACAAAAGAGAGAGGACAGAAACTAGCCAAGATGATTTCAATGGGAGAGAAAGTCCCAGGAGAAGCTGGTTTATTTGCCAGGAAAGGGGCATTAAAAGGAGAATTAACCAAGGTTGACCTTGAGCCCATAAGGCAGAACTTTACCCAGGAGAATGTGGACAGGATTTTCGAGATGGTTTGGAAGAATAAAAGTCTAGGGGAGTGGGAGAAAGTAACCGCTGGGGATGCGATGGGTAAATTACTTAATCCTCAAGGAACGGCAGTCCCTACTAAAAATGAGCTTGAGTTGTTATACAGAGTTTACGGTAAGGATTTCACCGAGTCTATTCTTTCAAAAAGAACACTATTTGAGAAGCTGGGCGAATATGCAATGCAAGCGTACAATCTTCCCCGCTCCATGATGGCTGGTGTGGCAGACTTTTCAGGGACTTTGATGCAGAACCTTGTTTTTGCTTATCGCCACCCAGTTATCACAGCTAGGAATTTTGGTTTACAGGTAAAGATGTTTGCCAATGAAAACTTCTATAAGGCAAGTATGGAAGAAATAGCCTCACGTCCAACTTATGAACTTATGAAAAAGGGAAGGGTTAAATTGACAGAAGTCAGTCCAGTTATGACTGCAAGGGAAGAACAATTTATGTCAAGTTGGGCCGAAAAGATCCCTGGTTTTGGTAAATTGGTAAGAGCTACCGGACGGGCATGGACAGGTTTTCTCAATCGAATGAGGGCGGATGTATTTGACCAGATGGTAAATAGTTATAAAGGGGTTGGTGGAGATATGAATAGCCCCACATTCTTAAAAAGTTTGGGGGAATTTGTCAACAATGGAACGGGGAGAGGGAGCCTAGGGACTTTTGAGAGTTCAGCGAATATCTTGTCCCAAGGTATGTTCTCAGCGAGAAAATTGGTTGCGTCAGTCCAAATGGTTAATCCCGTTTGGTATATAAAGGCCGATCCTTTTGTAAGAAAAGAGGCATTGAAGACAATGCTGGCTTTTGTAAGTGGAGGGATCACAATTACCAGTCTTGCCAAACTTGCTGGCGCAGACGTTGGAGATGACCCAACCAGCGCAGACTATGGAAAAATAAAGGTAGGTAATACCCGATTCAATGTTTGGGGACCGTATCAGCAGATTGCGGTTTTGTTTGCTAGACTTTGGAAGGGATATGGTACATCTTCCACGTCAGGAAGGAAGTTTACACTGGGAGAGGGGTATAAACCTACAACACGCCTCGATCTTATTAGCAGGTTTTTTGAAAGTAAGGAGCATCCAACTCTTTCCTTAATCCTTGGTGCATTGAGGGGGCAGAACCAGATTGGGCAACCGTTTGACATATACGGCGAAGCACTAAACAGATTTATTCCTATGGTTTTGGCCGACGCATACGATCTTTATAAAGAACATGGGCCCGTCGGACTATTGGGAACGGTCCCAGCTATTCTTGGTATTCCAACGCAAACCTATGGAAAGCAACTTCCCAACCTTGAAACCACTCCATCTGGCACACCAACCATTAAATTAAAGCCAGTTGGTGGTTTGGCTGAAGATATTATGGCTAAAATTAGGGGAACACCAATATCAAATGTCCCTGTAACTCAACAACAGGGGATAGTTAATACAATTGAAGCTCAAAAGAACAGAGAAGCCCAGATAGAAGAACTGAAGAAACAGGGAGTTAGAGGCCAGACTCCCCTAACGAACGTTTATATTAAAGAAGATGGCTCGGTCTTAGATTTGTCTGAGGTACTAAATATGCCCTCTACTTCTTCCTATGAAAAAGCCTTGAAAGAGAAGAAGGCCTATACCCTGGCAGATGACATACTTAATCTCCCAGTTGAACAACAAGCCCAGGCTTTCTACTCTCTGGGGATTAGTCCAGAGAGTGCTACTTACTACAATGTGGCTCGTCAGGAGAACCTGATTAAAACTGCTTACATTAACGATGAAATAGGTAAACTAGATACCAAGAACCGGGGCGACTTGATTAACTACCTCGTTTCTCAGAGGAAAGTAATCAACGGCGACATGGTGCTGGCTAACGGGGTAGTAGATGAGCTTTACGAGAGGCAAATTATCAGCGAATCAGAAAAGAAGATGCTCAAGAATCTAAAGATTGTTGATGGGAAACCCGTAACTAAACTCACGGGCAGAGGTAAAAAAACCGCCCTCAAGAAAGTATCCTTGCCAACACCGAGTAAAATGAAACCAATAAGGAGTATGAGATCATTATTATCCCAAACCAAGAAACTGAAGATTAAAAGATATAAGTTTAGGAAGAAACTCTAATGGACATTAAGATAGTTGGTACAACAGGGGAAGAAGTTAAACAGGAACCGATGAAGGAGTCTGATAGTTTACCAGTGATAACGGGTGACCTCATGGTTCAATCAGTGGGACAGATGTTTGACATGAGACCAGCGGAAATACTGACCTGGAAGGAGAAAATAGGTCTTCTAATTGATTACGCTAAGACTCAAACCGATGATCGTACACCGGAGGGCATCAAATGGGCCATCAGGAGTCTCCAGGGGCGCGTAGGAACCCCTCCATTGGGTGAGAAGTGGGTGAATTACCTTTCTAAATATGCGTGGCTAAAATTAGATGAGATTAGATTGAAGAAGGAGGTCGAAAATTATGAGCGTAATAAATGATTTGTATTCTTTACTATTCGGAAGAGTTGGTCCTGCAAAAGGAACCGACATTGATCTTGCAGAGCATGGACGGGCTGGTGGTATATCAACTGGACAGCCGTTTAAGTTTATAGATTCGGTAAACTATGCCATTAAAATAACCGAGAGCGGAAGTTACACCTATATTGCTTATGCCAACCCCGGAACCTTAGAAAGCGAGGATAAATGGAAGGCTATGAGATTGGATGAAACAAGTGGGATTAGAATTGAATGGGCTGACGGGGATACTAATTTCGATAATTTAGCTTCAGATTTGACTGCCCTAACCTACTCTTGACAAGGATCTATGAAAAGTGAAATAATGTGTGTGAAATGGATAAGTTAGAACAGCTTTTAAATTTCAGCGAAGCATTAAAGGCTATTCTCGAGGGCAAAAGAGTCACCAAGAAAGAGTGGGGGGACAAACGGCATTACGGACTTCTTGTAGATTATCTTTTGCATATCCATAAGGCTGGAGAAGACGGGGAAACGACCCACCCCTGGATATTAAATGAGGGCGACATCGTGGGAGAGGATTGGATAGTCTTGTGAGTGAGGAGAGAGAAGTTACTATTAGATATTCCTCGAAATTAGTAGCTCAAATAAGAGAAAAGGACCCCCAATTTCTAGCCATGACCGAGCAGTGGGAAAGAGTATTCGGTGGGAAGGTTGAGGTTAAGTTGGAAGATGGTATTTTAGTTGTTAAAAGAAATGTTGCCAATGAAATTGAGCATCCTAATCCCTAGCAAGAATTGTNCATACTCAATGAAAACGGTTCAAGACGTGTTGGATAAGGCCGTAGGTGATATAGAGGTAATTGTAAACGTAGATGATGAGTGGCCAGATGAAATAATTAAAGATGAGAGAGTTAAATATCTCCACCCAGAGAAACCGATAGGCATGCGCGGGGGAATAAACGCTGGGCTGAGAATAGCCAAGGGAGATTACATAATGAAAACCGATGACCATTGCCTATTCGCTAAAGGTTTTGACAAGACATTGGCGGAAGACATGCAGAAGAATTGGTTGGTAATTCCCAGGCGTTATCCTCTGCATGCCGACGAATGGAGGAGAGACGAGAGAATGCCGATCAAGGATTATCATTATCTGGCTTTTCCAAGGATTGGTAGCAAATATGGTCTTGGTTTATTCCCTCAGGAATGGAAGCAGAGAACCTACGAGCGGATGAATGATCCTAAATACGAGATAGATGACACCATGACTTTCCAGGGTTCGTGCTGGTTTGCCAATAGGAAGTATTTTATGGAACGAGTCGGGCTTTTGGATGACAGCGCAGATGCCTACTCTACTTTTTCAGGAGAGCCGTTGGAGATAGGGTTGAAGTATTGGCTTGGTGGAGGTGAGATTAAAGTGAATAAGAAAACCTGGTACGCCCACCTGTTCAAAAACAGGGGGTATTACGCAGGGAGACAAAAGGACAAGGACTATAAACTTGAACTTAAAAACATAGCCGGACATACCTGGGCCTGTAGACATTGGATGAATGATGAAGAACCAAAAATGATACACAAATTCGAGTGGTTAATTGAGAAGTTCTGGCCTATACCAACTTGGGAGCCAGACTGGAGGGAAAAATGGAAGAAACTGAACTCTGCCAACTAGCTTACAAATACGGAACCGATAAGTGCCCCAGACTTAAACACAGTTACACGCCTGTCTACCATGAGATGTTTAAGGATAAAAGAGAATCTATTAAGAAAGTTTTGGAAATGGGGATAGGTTGTTATGAGGACATGAAATTTCTTGATACGGTGTTTGATCCTGGTCTCAATCGGCATTATCATCGGGGGGCGAGTTTGTACATGTGGAGGGACTTTTTTCCTAATGCAACAATTTACGGAGCTGATTATAAGCCTGAGACCCTATTTGAAGACGAAAGGATAAAGACTTTTTTGTGTGATGAAAGAAAAAAGGAGGAAATAGAGACTTTAGTTGAATACACTGGGCTGGATATTGACATTTTTATTGATGATGGTTCTCATGCCTGGTGGAATCAAGCGTTTCTAGCTAAAACAATTCTCCCGCTTTTGCAAAAGGATGTGATTTATATAATTGAGGATGTTGAGTTTCCCGATAAGATAACTAAGTACTTAGAAGAGTATGAATGTAGTATTCCTAGACTCCCATACACTCTCTATAAAGTGGGACGTTACAAAAACAAGATACCGAAAGATAGGTTAATGGTTGTTAAAAATAAATGAAGCTCTCTGTTGTTATTCCCGACTACTGCGATCCCCTTTTAATAAAGACCATAGACTCTTTATTGGAAGGTTCTGAACTGGGTTCTGACTTGGAGGTAATAGCCGTGATTGATGGGTACGAGCCAGAGTTTGCGTTAAGAGAAGATCCCAGGGTCAGGTATATTAAGTTAGGCAAGAACCGGGGGATGAGGGGGGCTATCAATGCTGGGGTGGACATAGCAAAAGGCGAGTTTATTATGCGTACCGATGAACACTGTTGTTTTGGAAAGGGCTACGACAAGATTCTGACCGATGCTTGCCAGCCCAATGAGATAATGACGGCCAGAAGATATTATCTTGACCCGGTTAAGTGGGAGGTCATGCAAGACAAAGGCTTCGTAGATTACGAGAAGTTGGTTATCCAAAATGTTTCCGAGGGAGTCCGCAAGTTTTCTGGTAAGCCCTGGAAGGAGCGAGACGAGAAAAGAAAAGACGTCATGGTGGATGAAACCCAAGCCCAACAAGGGAGTATGTGGATTGCCAACCGTGAGTTTTTTCTCAAAACAGTTGGCGAATTAGATACTGAAAGTTATGGCCCCCTTATCCAAGATAGCGTGGAGGTATCTATGAAGTATTGGAAGGCCGGAGGAAGGGTAATGGTCAATAAAAATTCGTGGTTTGCCCACAAACATAGAGACTTCCCAAGGACGCACAACAATGGTAGTCCAGAGAACCCAGCCCAGAACGAAAAAGGCTATAAGTACGCCCTCGACACTTGGGAAAAGTATTACCAAGAGGTATTACTTCCTAGATGGGTTGATTGGGGAAAATGAAGACAATGGGAGATATAACTGTTCTCTACTACACCTCAAACATGGAAGACCCACTTTTTGAACGAAGAGTACAAAAGACTTTGTTAGAGAATTGTGGCGACCTTCCTATTATTTGTGTTTCCCAAAAGCCTATCCAGTTTGGGAGGGGAAAAAACATTGTGGTTGGCGAGCATGGTGTTTCCGGGTTCAACATGTTCAGGCAGGTGCAGATAGGATTAAAAGAGATTAAGACCNAGTTTGTTATCTCTGCTGAGGCTGACTGTTTATATCCGCCAGACTACTTCACTTTCGTCCCGCCAAAGAACGATATATGTTACCGAAACTCTAACCTCTATGTTATGGGAGACCACCGAAACTACTGGTATCACAAGCCCACGGGAGCCACTCATGCTCAAATCGTAGGTAGAGAGTTTTACTTAAAGACATTGGATAAGTTATTTGAAAATGCGCCTGAATGGTCGGCAGAGGAAAAGAACTTCCCCAAAGAACGGCTCGGCAGGTCGGATGTATTTGATAACATAGAGTTTTACCGAACGGAGAACCCCGTGTTTCAGATTAAAACACACCGCAGTATGCGCTATTTTACCCATAGCGAGAGAGAACCGGTTTATGATCTACCATACTGGGGGAATGGAGAAGTAATCCGTGCATATTATATGGAAGGGATGAAAGAAGTGTATGGGAGCTAAAAACATTTTAGAGGGGTTATCTCTAAGAGGTCGGCCAGCAGAAATACCGGATTGTAGCCGTGATGACCTGCCCCAGTTCTTTGTAGACCGGGGTTATAAAGTCGGTGCCGAGATCGGTGTTTACAAGGGTGAGTACACCAAAAAGTTCTGTGATGCCGGATTGAAAATGTATGGGATCGACCCCTGGAGGGCATATAACAATTACAACGAATACCAGAGTTTAGATCCGAAATCAGAATACAGTTCGCTTAAGGAAAGGGAAGGCCTAAGTAGGTTCCAAACCAGACAGGACTTTCTGTATGCCCACACCCAAAGACACCTAGCCGAACACTTAAAAAGTGGGCGGTGTGAACTTATCAGGAAAACATCTATGGAAGCCATAGGAGATTTTAAAGACGAAAGTCTGGATTTTGTTTATATTGACGGACATCATGGCTTTAGGTATGTGGCTGAAGATTTATGTGAGTGGACTCCGAAAGTCAGAAAGGGTGGAATTGTCTCAGGACATGATTATGCTCTCAACAAGAAAGGAGCCAGAGATCCATACGTCCTACAGGTGAAGTATGTACTTCATGCTTTCACTGAAGCGTTTGGTGTGAACAACTGGTACGTTCTAGGTGGAAAGCACCCGAAGGGTGAAAGAATTATGGCAGATAGGGGAGGCCAACTTTACAGTGATACCTTCGTGTCGGGTGACAAAAAAGAAATCAGAGATCGGTGGAGGAGTTGGTTCTGGGTAAAGGAGTAAATATGAAAGGGGCTATTTACTATACCGAGAACCGGCTTGATCCAACAATAATGCAGGTCTGTCAGAAGCAATTGCGAAAGAGTTTTAGCGGGAAGATAGTTTCGGTTTCACTTAAACCTATTGATTTCGGCAGAAACATTGTTTTGGAGGGGTTGGTAAAGAGCTATCCCACTTATGTCAAGCAAATTTTGACTGCTCTTGGGGCCTCCACTGCAGATGTGGTATTTTTTACGGAGCATGATGTGCTATATCATCCATCCCATTTTGACTTCATTCCCGCCCGTGACGATATTTATTACTACAACGTCAACAACTACCGCTGGCGATGGGGAACGGATATAGCTATTACTTATGATGAGCTTTCTTCACTCTCAGGTTTGTGTTGCAACAGGGAACTAGCCTTGAATCACTACAAACTCAGAATGGAAGCAATTGAACAAATGGGGCTGGACGCGCATAGGTTCAGGGAGCCGAGATGGGCGAGAAGGTGGGGATATGAACCGGGAACCAAACCCAAAAGAAGGGGTGGTTTTTCGGATGAGGAACATGAAACATGGAGGTCCGAATATCCGAATGTTGACATTCGTCACAGTGGGACGTTCAGCCATCCTAAGACATTCAGAAGGGAGTTTAAGCACTTGCCGACGACTTTTAGGGAAGTTGATATTAAAGATATACCGGGATGGAATTTAAGAGAGTTATTCCCATGAGAGATTTGAGTGTTTTCATTCCTGCCCGCTCTGAGGAATTTCTTAAACCGACTGTTGAGGACATTATAAAAAATAAACGGGCAGACACGGAAATAATTGTAGGCTTAGATGGCGTGTGGGCTAACCCTTCCCTAATCCAACATCCTGATGTCAATGTTATTTACTATCCAGAAAGTATCGGCCAGAGAGCTATTTCAAACCAATGTGTAAAACTAGTGAGAGGGAAGTATGTGATGAAAACAGATGCTCACTGTGCCTTCGATGAAGGGTTTGACGTCAAGATGCTGGAAGCATTTAAAGAAACCGGAGATAACGTAGCAATGGCCCCTCTTATGAGAAACTTATGGGTATATGATTGGAAATGCTATAAGTGTGGTAAGAGAACCTATCAAGACAAAGGGAATATTTGTCCCGTAGATGGTAACAAGATGCGCAAAAAGATGCTTTGGATTGCCAAGACCAATCCCCAGAGTACGGCATATTGTTTTGATCCCGAACCGCATTTCCAGTACCATTCGGATCAGAAGAGAAAACAGGTGGGGGATATTGTCGAAACCATGAGTCTCCAGGGATCGTGTTTTATGTGTACCAGGGAGAAGTATTGGGAGTTAAATCTATGTGACGAGGAATTTGGAAGCTGGGGATCACAGGGGATTGAAGTCGCCTGTAAGTTCTGGCTCTCGGGAGGCAGAGTGTTGGTAAACAAAAAGACATGGTATGCCCATTGTTTCCGTACCAAGTCAGTATTTGGTTTCCCTTATGATATATCTGGCAGACAGGTACAACACGCCAAACATAGGGCTAAGAACCTATTTTTTAACAGGAAGTGGGAGAAACAGATATATCCGATGAGTTGGCTGGTAGAAAAGTTCTGGCCAGTTAAAAATTGGCGGCAAGAGGATTTGGCAGAGTTGAAATGTAACGAAGAAAAACTTAAAGTGAGTTCCTAGCTTTTCTCCACAACTCTCTTTTTTCAGAAGCATCAAACATTCTTCTACATTTAAGAACAGAAACAAAATAGCAACAGTCTTTACAACGTCTTCTGTTCCCTATTTTATAAAAAGCATCATGTCCATGAACACATTGATCCTTTTGAGCATTTTTAGCTCCAACTCCATTTCCACGTAAAGTATTTATTTTAGGAGTAACAAGAGCAAGGTGTTTAAAATTAACACAAGCTCTATTTTTACAAAGGTGATCTATTTCGAGAGATTCTTTTCCAGTCCAAATTGGGATGTTACCTGCAATCATTTCATAAAAAAATCTATGAGCCTTATATCTCTTTCCTTGCCAATAAATACGACCATATCCATCACTAAGATATCCATTATAATTCCAGCATCCCTTTTCTGGGTCTTTAAAATCTATAGTTACTTTAGATAAAATTCTACCTCTTTCCTTCTTAGAAAGTTCAATCACAAGCCAATTATATCATTTTTTTGGCCTATATCAAGTTCGTTAAGGGTTAGAGCGTGGAAAACCTCTCGGTAAAGTGAATAAGATTGGGTAATGGCACGCCTTTGGTCATTTAGAATTGATTTATGAAGCTGGCTATTGTTATCGTTCACAATAAAACTAATTCTGAAAATCAGGCTCAGATTAGTTCGATCCTTCCTCTGGTTGTTAAAAATAGCCAGTTAATAACCGAAGATATATATGATAGCAATGGGAATGTAATTGGTCAACAAATCAATGAGTCCTACTACTACATAATTAAAGGGCTGACAATTCCACATGAAGTTAGGTTCTACCAGGTTGTTCCTTATGGAGTTAATCATCCATTAAATTTTAATGAATTAGATTCCCACAATGTAATTTACGGCAAGGGTGATGAGGACAAAACAGGGAATCATCCGAGATTCTTCAATTGGGGCCTGAAACGGGGGACAGACTACGGTGCGGATATCTGTATATACCTCGATAATCTACCCCAATTCACAGCAACAAAAGCCAGACAAGCACTTCAGAAGTTTACAAACGATACTGAGTTTGTGGAAGCTACGTTCGGGAAATTGGCCTCACTTAGGTTATTAAAAACTGTAGGTCAGTTGAAAGAGGACAGGAATTTAACCGAAGCCGTATCAGATTTAAAGACAAGGGTTGTACAGAAAGGATTGAAGAATGGCTAGGTTATGGTCATCAGGATTTGAACTGAACAGTACAACAGCAGATGTAGAGTTTTCTTCTCTGATTAATCCAAGTATTGTCACGACAGTTGTTCGCTCTGGTACATACGCCAACCGTAAAATTCCTGGTAACAATACTGGAGGTGTAATGCATTATTTTGCTGCATCTAACCAAACTGCTCCGTTTTACTTTCGCATGTATTACCGTTGTGCAGTACGTCCTACTGTCCAAGTTGATATCATGCGTATATGGAACGTTACTAATGGCTCGAAGATTGATATACGAGCTAATACAAACGGCACACTGCAACTCTACAACGTCGAAGACTCTGCCAACATTGGCAGTGCTTCAGGAGTGTTATCAACGAATACGTGGTATCGGATAGAACTCAAAGTTGACACGACAACCATTGCAACAACGGCGGTTGAAGCCCTACTAGATGGGGTAAGTTTTGCTTCCGGTACAGTAGACCTTGCTACAGGAATTGCTCGTGTTGGTTTTGGTCAGATTGGAACAGTCAACTCAAACCATGATTTTTATACTGACGATTTGGCTGTTAATAACTCTTCTGGTTCTTTCCAAAACTCCTGGCCTGGAATAGGAGAGATAATCCATTTAAGACCAAATGCAAATGGAGATATAAATGCTTTTGACCGCCAGGCTGGAGCGGGAGACCACTACACGGAAGTTGATGAAGTAACTCCTGACGACATAACCAGTTATGTGGCAACTGACGTGGAAGACGACATGGAGGAATATAACCTTGACGCTACTCCTGTTGCCTTGGCTTCGGATGATGTAATAAACTGCGTTCAGGTGGGAGTCCGATGGAGGGAAGACAGCACAACCGACCCTGACCCTGTTTGCAAATTACAGATAAGGGCATCTTCGGGGGGAACACTTGAACAGTCTGCATCAATTACCATAAGTTCAACAACTTGGAGGACTAATACTTTTGCGGTTCCGAGAAACTATAATTTAACTTTATATGATCTTCCTGGGGCTTCTACAACAGCATGGACTAAAGCAGATTTAGATACTGCCCAAATTGGTGTTGAACAAATTGGGGTAAGCATATACCCTGATGTCCAGGTTTCTACAATGTGGCTTCTAGTAGACCATAAACCAACGCCTGGCAGTTTTTCTCCCTCACTTTCCCCCTCAGTTTCACCATCAGTAAGCCCTTCCCTGAGTCCTTCCTTGTCTCCAAGTCTTAGTCCTTCTCTTTCCCCTAGTATCTCTCCTTCAATAAGTCCGAGCCTTTCTCCATCAATAAGTCCATCGGTTTCATTGAGTCCAAGCCTTTCCCCTTCACTAAGTCCATCAATTAGTCCTAGTATTAGTCCTAGCGTTTCACTCTCAGTATCCCTTAGCCCCTCTCTTAGTCCTTCTATAAGTCCTTCTGTTTCTCCATCTAAGTCANCAAGTGTTTCACCATCAGTGAGTCCTAGTATTAGCCCTTCTGTATCGCCTAGTGTTTCACCTTCTCTCAGTCCCTCCATCTCTCCTAGCGTTTCCCCCAGTGTGAGTTTATCTCCTTCAATCAGCCCTTCTTTAAGCCCCAGTCTTTCTCCGAGCCTATCTCCTTCTTTGTCCCCTTCGCTTAGTCCTAGTTTATCGCCAAGTCTATCACCCTCAATTAGTCCTTCAGTTTCACCTTCAGTAAGTCTTAGTCCTTCTTTATCTCCGAGCTTGTCCCCCTCATTAAGCCCGTCCCTTTCGCCAAGCGTTAGTCCGTCAGTCTCCCTTAGCCCATCGTTATCTCCTTCCCTTAGCCCATCCCTATCGCCATCAATATCCCCATCTGTCTCACCATCAGCAAGTTTATCCCCATCTCTCTCCCCCAGCCTGTCTCCCAGTTTGAGCCCCTCTATCTCACCATCGGTTAGTCCTAGTCCTAGTGTTTCACCTAGTATCAGTCCCTCAGTTAGTCCTAGTGTCTCTCCATCAGTCTCATTAAGTCCTTCACTCAGTCCCTCCTTAAGCCCTTCTGTCAGTCCATCTCTCTCACCTTCTATTTCCCCTAGCGCATCTTTGTCTCCCAGTTTGTCACCTTCACTTAGCCCTAGTCTCTCACCCAGTCTTTCTCCATCTCTCTCTCCCTCATTAAGTCCTAGTCTTAGTCCCTCTTTGAGTCCGAGTATAAGTCCAAGTGTCTCTCCATCGGTGTCCCTTTCCCCTTCTCTTTCTCCGAGTGTAAGCCCATCAATGTCACCTTCAATCTCTCCCAGTATCAGTCCCAGCGTTTCGCTTTCTCCTTCCCTATCTCCTTCCCTGTCCCCATCTCTAAGCCCTAGTTTAAGTCCCTCACTTTCTCCGAGCGTATCGCCTTCCTTGTCACCCAGTATTAGTCCTTCGATTTCACCCAGTGTTAGTCCCTCTGCATCGCTATCTCCATCACTGTCTCCTTCCTTAAGTCCTTCCCTTAGTCCGAGTATTTCTCCATCAGTCAGTCCCTCGATTTCACCATCAATATCACCAAGCATCAGTCTTAGTCCCTCGCTCTCACCATCGCTTTCCCCTTCCATATCGCCTTCACTAAGTCCCTCTGTCTCTCCATCAGCTTCCTTAAGTCCTTCTCTCTCACCTTCTCTTTCGCCGAGTAAATCCCCCAGTCGTAGTCCAAGTTTATCCCCTTCAATTTCACCATCCGTATCTCCTAGTATTTCACCATCCGCTAGCCCCTCTTTGTCTCCTAGTGCTAGCTTATCTCCATCCTTGTCGCCTTCTTTATCTCCTTCCTTGAGTCCAAGCATCAGTCCGTCGGTTAGTCCGAGCGAATCTCCCAGTATCTCACCTTCAATCTCCCCAAGTGCATCACCAAGCATAAGCCCCAGTATTTCTCCATCCGTGAGTCCCAGCCCCCCAGCCAATCAAGGTCGTATCTGGTCTTGTGGTTTTGAGTTAAATAGTCCGACTAGCGGAGTTGAAACAGAATTTTTTGGTGCGCCCGAATTAACCATTCAAACATCTATTGTAAGGTCGGGAATTTATGCGGCCAAATCTACAATATCAAATCAATCTTCTGCTGTTATAGATAAATATATAGGAAGTTCTTTATCTGATAACCATACTGGTATTTATTACTTTAGAACTTATTATTATTTTTCATCATTTACTACTAATCCGCATCGTATATTTGCTATCGATGGTTCAAGTGCAATAAAAATATCCATAAGGATTGCTAACGATGGTACTTTGGTTTTATATAATGATGAAGATAGTGCTCAAGTTGGGAATACTAGCTCAGCACTATTGCTGGAAACTTGGTACAGGATTGAATTAAAAGTAGATTGTACTACTCCTTCTAGCACCTCTCTTGAAGCAAGAATCGATGGAAATACTTTCGCTTCAGGAACTATTAATTTAGCATCAGGAATATCAGCAATAGAAGTAGGGTGGGATGGACCAGTAAATGACACTGCAATTTTGTATTTTGATGATATTGCTATTAACACTGACGACTGGCCAGGAGCAGGGTCAATCGTACATTTGAGACCTAATGCAACAGGAGACATTGATCAGTGGGGAGCTGGTGGAACTGGAAATTGGGCAAATATGGATGAAGTTACGCCCGACGATGCCACTACGGCACTTTCGTCAAATACTACTGATGAAACAGATGATTATAATGTTGATGACACGCCAGTAGCAATCGGTTCAGGAGATACGATCAGTCTGGTTCAGATGGGGGTCAGATACAATGGTGGTGGAGCTTCAAATAATGCTTCGTTCGTTTTGAGATGTAAGAAGGAAGCAAGTGGTACAGTGTCAGAAAGTTCAGTAATTACTCCCTCGAATACGACCTGGGTAACACATACTAATACTGCCCCCAGAAACTATGCACTGACTTTGTATCAAGACCCTGATGGTAGTGATTGGACGAAAGCTACTCTGGACACCGCTCAAATAGGAGTAAGGCTTTCAGCCTCAAGCACAAACGCCGCTCAAGTTTCTACTCTTTGGATGTTAGTTGAATATGTGTCTACGGTTTCAGCTAGTCCTTCCATTTCTCCTTCAATAAGTCCCAGTGTATCTCCCTCGGCTTCTCTCAGTCCATCTCTCTCCCCCAGCCTTTCGCCTTCATTAAGTCCCAGTTTCTCCCCCTCCGTCTCTCCCAGTGTTAGCTTATCTCCCAGCCTTAGTCCAAGTCTCTCTCCTTCGTTCTCTCCGTCTTTGTCTCCATCAATATCGCCAAGCATTAGTCCTAGTAAGTCCCCATCTCTCTCCCCCAGCCTGTCTCCGTCACTCAGTCCGAGTATTTCTCCGAGTGTTAGCTTGTCCCCTTCCCTGTCCCCAAGTATTTCTCCCAGCATCAGTCCATCAGTTTCTCTTTCTCCTTCTCTCAGCCCTAGTCTTTCGCCATCACTATCCCCCTCTTTATCCCCCAGCCTTTCCCCCTCGGTAAGCCCTTCGATTTCTTTGAGCCCATCTCTTTCACCCTCGCTCTCACCATCACTCTCACCATCAGTTAGTTTGAGTCCCTCCTTGTCGCCGTCAATCAGCCCATCAATTTCCCTCTCACTCTCACCAAGTATTTCGCCAAGTATTTCTCCTTCCCTCTCTCCAAGTGTAAGCCCCTCGGTTTCACCAAGTATAGGTTCGCGTTCTCCTTCGTTCTCTCCCTCACTCTCTCCAAGCGTAAGTCCCAGTATATCTCTATCACCTAGTTTGTCTCCTTCTCTCTCACCTAGTCTGTCGCTTTCAATCTCACCCTCGGTATCCCCTTCAGTCTCTTTGTCTCCCTCTATCAGCCCGAGTAAAAGTCCGTCTTTTTCGCCCTCTGTATCTCCAAGTGTCAGCCCTTCCCTCTCACCCTCTCTGAGTCCCTCTCTATCCCCTTCTCTGTCACCTTCCTTATCCCCCAGTCTTTCACCGTCCGTCAGTCCTTCATTGTCACCGAGTGTCAGTCTTTCACCATCCAAATCTCCATCTTTATCCCCATCCCTGAGCCCTTCAATCAGTCCCAGCATCTCTCCGAGCCTATCCCCAAGCGTTTCTCCATCGGTATCTCCATCTGTAAGTTTATCACCCTCCTTAAGTCCAAGTATTTCTCCCTCGAAAAGTCCTAGTTTAAGCCCGTCGCTTTCCCCATCCCTGTCGCCCTCTATAAGTCCATCTATTAGTCCTAGTCTTTCCCCTAGTGCCAGCTTATCTCCATCCCCCAGTCCATCAGTTAGTCCAAGTATTTCTCCCACACCATCAGCACCCGAGGGCTTCAACCTTATTTTCATTGTAAATAGAGGCAGGTTTGCCAAATGGATTACCGGCAGATATTACTGGGAGCTTTAACATTTGAAAACCTCTACTACTTATTGATAAATTCAGAACATGGCACTTTACTACCCCCCTAGCATAAACGGGCTTCAGAAAACACTTGGTGCGCAGTTAGATGAAGGGACAACGGCCAGTGCAACCCTAAACAATACTACTAATGTTCAAAATAAGCCGGGGCTGTTTGTAGTTGACAGAGTTGATACGAGCGGAACTGAAAAAGATGCCGCGGTTAGAGAATATATCTCTTTTGCAGGAACTTCAGGTAGCACAGTTACAACTTTAGTTAGAGGACTAGGTGGAACCACTGATCAAGATCATGCAGTAGGAGCGGTAGTTGAGTTTGTAAACGATGTGGTTCAGCAACAGGCGATAATTGACGTAATTGATGCAGAACATAGCACTGCTGGCGCACACGACACCACTTATGTAGTTACCCCAACCGGAACCCAGACATTAACCAATAAAACCATAACATCTCTTGTAAACTCCGGGGCAATCACAATTCCTACGGGGACAGACACTTTAGTAGCAAGGGCTACTACCGATACACTCACAAATAAAAGAATAACCAAAAGAGTCAACACTACAACTTCTGCCGCCGCACCGGCAATAAATCAAGATACCACAGACATCTTTACTATTACTGCCCAAGCGGAAGCTATTACTTCCATGACAACGGGTCTTACTGGAACTCCCACTACGGGGCAAACCCTGATAATTAGGATTAAGGATAATGGCACAGCCAGAGCGATAACTTGGGGAGCTAAGTTTGCCTCAAGGGGAGCCACTCTTCCCACTACTACAGTTCTGGGAAAATACACCTATGTTGGCTTGATTTATAACGAGGTTGCAGTATTGTGGGATTGTGTCGCTGTTTCCACCGAATCATGAGTATAAATAAAATATGTCCCATTTGCAAAAACGAGTATGGTAGGACGCTGTGCCATCTGTGCCACATCAAAACAGAGACATATGGTAATAGAAGGTTATTCGTAGCACAGGAGGCTTAATATGAGATCATTGTTGGAGAAATACCAGCAACCCATCATCAAGTTCGCTAACACTCAATTTGGAAGGCGGGCTTTAGGGATCGAGATAAATGACAGGAAAATCGTCCGGGTAGGAGACAACCACTACGTTTACCACGATGGTAAAGAAAAATACACTTACGTTTTCAGAACTTATCCGCTGCACAAAGAGAGAATTGAGTGGTTATTAAAGCTGGTTGACCTATTTGATCTAAGGCCGTCTTACAAATTCTCACTTTTGCACCGGGGAAGTGTGACTACTTATATTTCAAATACTGGCGGGGACGGGTTTATCTATGGTGCAGCCAATACCACGTGGTCGACTGCAAGGGGTGTAACAGACGGAACTCTGGTAGATGACACGAACGTTGAATCTGGCGTTTGGCGAGATACGACCTTGGGTTATCAGATAACCAGGGGCTTTATTCCCTTTGATACTTCTGGAATAGCGGATGGGGCAAGCATAACAGCAGGGGTAGTCAGATTGGCCTTTGTCAGCAGTAATGACACGGACAACGATGCACAAGCCTATATCACCGTCGTTCAATCAACTCAAGGGAGTAACACGGCTTTGGCTTCGACGGATATTGACAATATTGGGGCAACTGATGGCAGTGACCATCAGGATATTACTGGCCTCTCATCTGGGGATTATGATTTCACGCTTAACGCAACGGGGTTAACTTGGATTTCAAAAACAGGCTATACCCCCTTAGCCATAAGAGAGGGGCATGATTTAGAAAACGCCACCCCTTCAGCAATAGACGGATACACCAGAGCCAAGTTTGCTTCCACTAATACTTCAGGGACAGCCAGCGATCCGAGATTTCTTGTTACTGTCGCCGATGAAGCAGGTAATTTCTTTTCACTTTTATGACCAACGTAACCATAAAGGATGTTTACGAAATTGTGAGCCGGGTAGAGGATAAACTCGACAAAGTGGAAGTTAGAGTTTCTTTACTAGAGATTTGGAAAGCTGAGATTGTGGGAAAACTAACAGTGGTTGTAACTATCGCAATGTTTGCTGTTTCAGTTTTGGTTGATTGGGTTAAAAGGAAACTAAATTTCGTATGATACCTAAATGGATAGGAGCACACGCTAATAACTTTGAGAAGGGAAGAAGAGGGAAGTCGGTCAATAAAATTATACTTCATTGGATCGTAGGGACTTTAGAGTCGGCGGATGCTACTTTTGCCAAGGCAGACCGATTAGCCTCGGCCCACTATGGGATAGGCGATGCCGATATTCATCAATATGTCCACGAGTCAGATGCCGCATATCATGCTGGTAACCTAACTGTAAACCTGGAGAGTATAGGGATTGAGCACGAAGGGGGACCTGATCTACCGATTTCCGAAGCCACGATCCAAACTTCAATCAATCTAGTGGCTGATATTTGCCAAAGATACAACATCTTGGCAGACAAAGACCACATTAAACGCCATTCGGACATCAAAGCCACTCAATGTCCAGGCACATTACCAGTGGAAAGAATTATCGCAGAAGTAGCCATAAAGATAACTCCGCCAGTGATTGTAAACCCCGATCAAACAGTGGTTAATCTCGGACAGGAATTGGGTGTGATGGAGGTCGGAGCGATTAGGTCAACCATTTTGGACTTACGTCGGGACATTAAAAACGAGCAGGATAAGCTAAAGGGATTTGTGCAGAAATGGGTGGAGGAATGGCATCTTAACTCAACTTCAACTTTAGTGGACGTAGAGACGGAAATGGCTAAATTACTCGTCTTGGAAGATAGGCTTCAGGAATACCGTGATTCGATTGAGGGGTGTGTTGGTACCTTTCCATCAGATATTGCCCTCCTAGAGGCTCACGGGGCCGTAAAAAAGCAGATAGAGATGCTTGTGGCAGAGAGAGACAGCCTACAGCAAAAGCTCGAAGACGCCCGGATACCGGCAGGGTATAAATTCCTCAAATCTTGGTCATTGCGATCTCTACTATTTAAGTTGTATAAAAGAGACTAAGGGGGTGAGAAGAGTGGAAATATTTATCGAAGCAATTAAAGAACCTCTAAGACTTCTGGTATTAGCTATTATTCCTTTTGCTGTTGCCTGGTTTGCCGCACTTCCTTATCAGTGGGCCGTCTTAGCTACAGTAATACTTAAGTTCATTGACAAGTACCTACATGAAGTAGCGAAAGAAGTGCCAGCTAAAAAGCAAAAAGAGGGTTTATTCGGTCTGCGTGGATTAACTGGATTCTAATGCTCAATGAGTTCCTTAGAACCATTAACGAAAAAATCGCCTTAACGAGGCTATCAGAAAGGTGAAAAATGGTTGATAGATTACGGAGGCTAATAATCAACGCTAGGGGGGAGGAAAAAACCGTCTCCCCTAAAAGTGCTTTCCCTGATAAACATCGGGTAAGAGTTCATCCCCAGGAAGGAAGAAAGGTCATTGAGAAAGCCCGTAAGGTAATGGCGAGAGCCAGTGTATCGCAAGACGAAGCTACTTGGGAACCAAATTTAGAACATCCCAACCTACCTTTCGGAGTTCTTTTAGCTACTGACATTCACTGGGGATCAATACATACAAACTATCAGCAATTGGAACGACACTTAAATATTGTTGAGAAAACTCCTAATTTTGGGATGGTAAGCAATGGCGACGATGTAGATAATTTCAACTCGGCCTTACATGCGTCGGGAATGACAGAAAACCCCCTACCTCCTACTACCCAGGCTGGGATGATAGCGGAAAGATTGAGAAAACTGGACGACCAGGAAAAGATAGGCGTAATGAGTTTCGGGAACCATAATGACTTTACTTTCGAGACCTCTAATATCCAATGGCATGATGCCTTTCTAAGGACTTTTAAGGCCCCTATCTTCGCCGCTGGAGGATTATTGAGAATTATCTTAGGCAAGCAGGAATATAAGATGGGTATAACCCACCAATATTGGGGGAAATCAAAGTTAAATCCAACCAATTCACCTAAGCGTTTAATGGAGTATGAGTTTCCTCAAGCAGATATTGTGTT
>C687J35021_10000735_pt1 | contig 25198 bp, 22 predicted proteins | sample RifCSPhighO2_12_FD_35021 | JGI IMG/M metagenome (IMG submission 35021) | reverse complement strand
CGAGGCCCTGGCCCTGCTCCGCGGCGAACGCTGCGGGCCGCGCCTGATGTGCCTGTTCACCCTGGCCAACCTGGCCATGACCAAGGGCGACCTGTGGCGTGCGCGGGGGCTCAATCGCGAGGCCCTGGAGCTGGCGCAGCGGGTCGATAATCCCTTGTTCGAGGGTCTGGCGCATGCCGAGCGGGCGCGAGTGCTGCACGCCCGTGGCGAGGTTCAGCGTGCCCTGGCCGAGGTACGCCTGGGCCAGCAGCGGTTGCACGGGCTCTCGACCCAGCGGGTATATTCGGTGCGGGCGCGGCTGAATCTGTACGAAGGCTATCTGCTCAGCGTGTCGCTGCAAACCCAGGCCGCCCGCACCAGACTGCTGGCCGGGATCGGTGAGGCGCGCGCCTGTCGCGACATCAGCCTGCTGGTGGGGTACTGCGTGCTGGCCGGGGTCGAGGGGCGTGAAGGACGCCTCGGCGAGGCCTTCGCCCAACTGGCCGAAGCCGAGCGCCTGATGCATGCCTGGGATGTGCCATCGATCTACTACCTGGCGATGATCACGGTGGTCAAGTGCGAGCTGTGGTTGTCCCGGGGCCAGCTGGAATTGGCCGAAGTCTGGTTGCAGCGGCTGGCCGAGACCTATTGCGGCGCAACGCCCGGCGCGGCCCCCGAGTTCCACCCGCAGCTGGCCTTGCATATCGAGTTGCAGCAAGCCGCGCTAGAACGCTTGCAGGGGCGCCTGGAGGTTGCCGAACGGCGCCTGCGTGCACTCAGTCGGTGCGCCCAGTCCGCATCGGGTCAATTGTTCGTGGTCGCTGCTCAGGTGCAATTGACCCTGCTGCTCAAGGCATCCGGGCGCGACCGCGAGGCCGTCAGCTGGCTGACCAGCAGCCTGGAAGCGGCGCAGGGTGGTGCTTTGCTGCCTTATCAGGAGTTGTTCGTGCACCAGCCGCACTGGCTGCGCGAGCAACTGACGGCGCGCCCCGATTGCGCCGTGGCCGTCGAGCTGCTCAAGTATCTGCCGCAGACCCAGGAAGGGCAGCTGAGCAGGCTTGATAGCCAGCTGACCGAGGCCTTGAGCTCGCGTGAGTTGGCGGTGTTGCAGCTGATCGCCCAGGGCTGTTCGAATCAGGAAATCAGCGAGCAACTGTTCATTTCGCTGCACACGGTGAAAACCCATGCCCGCCATATCAACGGCAAACTGGGCGTCGAGCGGCGTACCCAGGCAGTGGCGCGGGCCAAGGATCTTGGGCTGTTGCGTTGAGAGGCTGTGAAAAAACTCGCGCCTACTGCGANCGCCTCCAAACGCCCGCTGCGACGTTGCGATACATGAAAAGCAGGGTCATTTAGCTCACTAAACTCCCTTGCTTTTCATGTATCGCGCCTTGCCGCGAACGCCTGGAGACGGTCTCGCTACGGCGCTCGATATTTTCACAACCTCTGAGAGGCGGTGAAAACCCGTGCCTACGGCGGCTTCTCGGTGCCCTGCGTTTCGGCTGATTATCTCGAGTAATCCGCTATTCGTAGGGTGGCACTCGCCGCAGGCAGGGCACCATTGGTTTGGCGGTGCGGCGCAAAAGCTGGCGGGTTGCCGCTGCGCTCCGAACGGACGGCGCCCTGGCCACCCTACGGTAAGAAAATAGACCGCCCAGGACCGGGTAAAGCGTCATCCACAGCTGATCTCGCAGGTAGTGCAGATAAACAAAAGACCACAAAAATGCCGCTCACCTGGTTCAAGTGAGCGGCATTGTGCTGCTGCGCGGTAATCAGCCAGCGTTTGTCGTGCTGCGTGGCGCAACCGGTTGGTCGTCGTTGGATATAGTCACCTCGACCCGGCGGTTCATCGACCGGCCAGACGAGGTGTCATTTCCCGACACCGGGTATTCCTTGCCATAACCCTGGGTGACGATGCGCTCCGGGCCAACGCCCATTTTTATCAGCGCCATGCGTACCGAGTTGGCGCGCAGTTGCGACAGGCTCAGGTTGTAAGCGGCGGAGCCGGTGCTGTCGGTGTAACCCTCGACGATCACCTTGCGCTCCGGGCTTTGCTGGAGGAACTGAGCCAGTTTGTTGACGTTGTTCATGCCGCCGGGCTTCAGTTCCGCGCGGTTCAGGTCGAACAGCACATCAGCGAAAGTTACCAGCGTGCCACGTTCAGTCTTTTTGGCATTCAGGCTGTCCTGCAGCTGCTTGATTTGCGCATCGCGCGCATCGATTTGTGCGTCACGTGCATTCAGGCGCACGCTGGCACGTTCGGCGGCAGCCTTGCCCAGGTTCTGTTCGGCGCTACGCAAGGCGATGGTCTGCTTGGCGACTTCGATGCGCTGGTTGGTCAGGTAGGCCAGTTGATCGACTTTCTGTTCATCCTCGCTGGCGCGGTAGGCCTGTTCGGCCTCGTCCAGCATCTCGCTGGCACCCTTGGTTTCCAGGGCCGCGACCTTACTGGCTTGCGGGTCTGACTGCAGCGTGGAGAAATTGCTGCGTGCCGCCTCCAGGTTGACGTTGGGCTGCGAGGAGCATGCGGCCAGGCCTACGCTCAATGCCAGTAAGGCGGGAATCATCACTTGAGTACGCATATTCGGGTAATCCTTTAGCTGTTGGCGGAGTCGGTGTTCAGCGTGTTAGGCGGCCGGGATTAAAGGCTGCTGCCACGCATACTTTCCTCGCGCATTTCCTCAACGCCCTGGCGGGCGTCTTCCAGGGCTTGTTCTGCCTTGGNTGCCTGGGCTTTGCGTTCTGCCAGGCGCGCATCCCACTCGGCCTGTTCGGCCAGGCGTTTGGCTTCTTCGTAGTTATGGTCGTGCAGTTGCTGCTCGGCTTGCTTGAGCTTCTCTTGTGCGGATTTCATTTCCACGGCAGCGAATTCCGGGCCTCCGGCACTGACCGCAGAGTTGACCGCCGATTTGCTCACTGCGAGCTGCTCGCTAGGAGGATTGCCAGCGCAGCCGGCCAGCAACAGGCTGCTGCCGAGGGCGAGTGCGGCGAGTGTCCAGGTTGACCGTTGGCTAGGTTGTGGCCGGGCAGGGGTGATGATCATGGTGTTCAGTTCCATTGGTGGTTTCCTTGCATGCAGTGGCTCCCATGATGGTCACCAGCCAGCGTTTTGACTGCAGGCGGCGGACGCTTTTGGACAAGGCGCAACAGGCCCTTGGCCGCGACCGATCGTCAGAACGCTACGAAGCTTTGAGTGTGTTTAGAGCAATGTCGTTCAAAAAAAACAACATAAATAAACTTTTGAAGCTTGTTTTCTGGATCTATTTGTTCTGATGTTTTTTTTCTCGAACGCTTGTGCGCGCAGGCACGCCACCCCAGTTGCTGGGGCGCGTGGGTCGTTCAGGGGGGATGCAGAGAATTCAGCGGTTGTGAAAATAGCCACCGCCGTCGCGAGGCCGCCTCCAGGCGTTCGCGGCAAGACGCAGCACCGTGCTGCGCTGCGTTCGCCCGGAGGGAGGGGCGGCTTCGGCGCGCGGCGACAACTCGCCAGGATTTGCACCAGTTTATCCACGCCACGTCGGCAGCGGGCGCCAGGGGGCGTTCGCAGTAGGCGAGAGTTGTTTCACAAGCTCTCAATGGTTGGTGCTGTCCTGTTGCGCGCTCAGCTCATGCAGATACTTGCGTGACAGGGCGAGAAAGCGCGGTGTCGGACCGATATCTTCATAGAGCGGATTGCCTTCCTCATCGGTGGCCACCACCTGGCTGCCTTTGACATAGGGCAGGCTGGTTTCCAGCTCTTCCAGCGCCGCGCCGATCAACTCGCCGAGTAGTGCTTCCGGGCTGCGTTTGGGGTACATCTCGGCTAACGCTGCCAGGCGTGCAGCCGCTTCCATATCGAGATTGATCTGATACAGATTGCGGGTCATGCGACCCTTGGCGTTCTGTTCCCAATGGTGGACAAGCTCGCGAATTTTCATGACTACCTCGTCCTTTACCTACTCGTGGTAGGCGGTTATGCGATTGTGCTGGACCTCGCCCTTTTGCGGCGGGCCTGATTAGAGCCTAGACGCTACCCAGCGTTCTTGTCGGCGCGGCGTCGCGCCCTTGTAAGATGTTGCCGTGCTGGGCACTCTTGAGCTTCACGCTTCAGCGGAGAGTCACTCATGGCAGAAATCGACGCGCGCCTGCGCGAGGACGTTCATCAGCTCGGCGAACTGCTGGGTAACACCATCAGCGCCCAGCGGGGAACGGTTTTTCTCGACAAGATCGAGCGCATTCGCAAGGGTGCCAAGGCGGCGCGGCGCGGCTCTGCCGCCGGTGCCGAGCAGCTCAGCGCCAGCCTCGAGCAACTCGCCGACGACGAACTGCTACCGGTGGCGCGGGCGTTCAATCAATTTCTCAACCTGGCCAATATCGCCGAGCAGTATCACCGCATCCGCCGGCGCGCCCCTGACGAGCCGGAACCCTTCGAGTCGCGGGTGTTGCCCGAACTGCTGCAGCGCCTGCTGGCCAGCGGCCACGGTGTCGATGCCCTGGCGCGCCAGTTCGGCCGTCTGGACATCGAGCTGGTGCTGACCGCCCACCCGACCGAAGTGGCGCGGCGTACCCTGATCCAGAAATACGATGCGATCGCCGCACAACTGGCCGCTGGCGATCACAGTGACCTGTCCGCCGCCGAGCGCGAGCAGGTCGCCGAGCATTTGCAGCGCCTGATCGCCGAGGCCTGGCATACCGAAGAGATCCGCCGCAGCCGCCCGAGCCCGGTGGACGAGGCCAAGTGGGGCTTCGCCGTGATCGAGCATTCGCTGTGGCAGGCAGTGCCGAATTTCCTGCGCAAGGCTGATCATGCCCTGCAAGCGGCCACCGGCATGCACCTGGCGCTGGACGCCGCGCCGATTCGCTTCGCTTCCTGGATGGGTGGCGACCGCGACGGCAACCCCAATGTCACCGCCGCGGTGACCCGCGAGGTGCTGCTGCTGGCGCGCTGGATGGCGGCCGACCTGTACCTGCGCGATATCGACCAACTGGCCGCCGGGCTGTCCATGCAGCAAGCCAGCCCCGAGCTGCTGGCAAAGGTTGGCGAGAGTTCCGAGCCCTATCGCAGCCTGCTCAAGCAACTGCGCGAACGTCTGCGTGCCACCCGCAGCTGGGCTCAGGAGGCGCTGCACGGCCCGGTCGCAGCGCCGGCGGCGGTATTGCAGGACAACCGCGAGCTGCTTGAACCGCTGGAGTGCTGCTTCCAGTCGCTGCACGCCTGTGGCATGGGCGTGATCGCCAATGGCCCGCTGCTCGATTGCCTGCGCCGCGCCGCTACCTTCGGCTTGTTCCTGGTGCGTCTGGACGTGCGCCAGGACTCCAGCCGTCACGCTGCGGCGCTCGATGAAATCACCGATTATCTGGGCCTGGGGCGCTACGCCGAGTGGGACGAGGAGGCGCGCCAGCAGTTCCTCATGACCGAACTGGACAACCGCCGACCGCTGTTGCCCAGCCACTTTAAGCCCAGCGCCGACACCGCCGAAGTACTCGCCACCTGCCGCGAGGTGGCCGCCGCGCCGGCAGCCTCGCTGGGCTCCTATGTGATCTCGATGGCCGGTGCGCCTTCCGATGTGCTGGCCGTGCAACTGCTGCTGAAGGAGTCCGGGCTGCTGCGGCCGATCCGCGTGGTGCCGCTGTTCGAAACCCTCGCCGACCTGGACAACGCCGGCCCGGTGATCGACCGCCTGCTCAGCCTCAAGGGCTACCGCGCGCGCCTGCACGGCCCGCAGGAAGTGATGATCGGTTATTCCGATTCGGCCAAGGATGCCGGCACCACCGCGGCGGCCTGGGCGCAGTACCGTGCCCAGGAGAAACTGGTGCAGGTCTGTGCCGCGCAGCAGGTCGAGTTGCTGCTGTTCCACGGCCGTGGCGGCACCGTCGGCCGNGGNGGCGGTCCGGCCCATGCGGCGATCCTGTCGCAGCCGCCGGGNTCGGTGGCGGGGCGTTTTCGCACCACCGAACAGGGNGAAATGATCCGCTTCAAGTTCGGCCTGCCGGATATCGCCGAGCAGAACCTCAACCTCTANCTGGCCGCGGTGCTGGAAGCCACCCTGTTGCCACCGCCGACGCCCGAGCCGGCCTGGTGCGAACTGATGGACAAGCTGGCCGCCGATGGCGTCACGGCCTACCGCGGTGTGGTGCGCGAGCATCCGCAGTTCGTCGAGTATTTCCGCCAGGCCACGCCGGAGCAGGAGCTCGGCCGCCTGCCGCTGGGCAGCCGTCCGGCCAAGCGGCGCGAGGGCGGGGTGGAGAGCCTGCGGGCGATTCCCTGGATTTTCGCCTGGACCCAGACCCGCCTGATGTTGCCGGCCTGGCTGGGCTGGGAATATGCCCTGAGCAGCGCAATGCAACGCGGCGAGGGCGAGCTGCTGGCGCAGATGCGCGAGCATTGGCCGTTCTTCCGCACCCGCATCGACATGCTGGAAATGGTCCTGGCCAAGGCCGATGGCGCTATTGCCCGGCTCTACGACGAACGGCTGGTCGAGCCGTCCCTGCGGCCCTTGGGCGAACATTTACGCGACCTATTGTCGCAGGCGGTGGCCGCAGTACTGGGGCTGACCGGTCAGTCCCAGCTGCTGGCGCACAGTCCCGAGACCCTGGAATTCATCAGTGTGCGCAACACCTATCTTGACCCCTTGCACCTGCTCCAGGCCGAGCTGCTGGCGCGCTCCAGGCAGCGTGATAGCCAGGCCGACAGCCCTCTGGAGCAGGCCTTGCTGGTCAGCGTCGCCGGCATCGCCGCCGGTTTGCGCAACACCGGTTAGCGGGAGCGGCGCGGGCGTTGCCCAGGTGTCCCGGAGGTGTTCCGGAGGCACCCGATCGCTGCCTGATGGCGCCTGAAAGGCCCCTGTTTATCCTACTTTCGGTGGCTTGTGCGGTGGGGGTGCGCTGTGTATCGTGATCAACCTTTTAGTCCCTTGGACACTTGGACACAGGCCACTTGGCAGCTTGCCAGCGTTGCCCGAACCATTCTGAGATTGGCCCCACGAGGCGAGTCCGACGCTTATTTCTTAAATCTTGAGGAGCACATCGATGCGCGTGATTCTGCTAGGAGCGCCCGGTGCCGGCAAAGGTACCCAGGCCGGTTTCATCACCAAGAAGTTTGGTATTCCGCAAATCTCCACAGGCGACATGCTGCGTGCCGCGGTCAAGGCCGGCACCGAGCTGGGCCTGATGGCCAAAAGCATTATGGACAGTGGCGGTCTGGTTTCCGATGACCTGATCATCAATCTGGTCAAGGAGCGCATCAGCCAGCCCGATTGCGCCAATGGCTTCCTCTTCGATGGTTTCCCGCGCACCATTCCCCAGGCCGAAGCGCTGAAGGACGCGGGCGTGAGCATCGACCACGTGGTGGAAATCGCCGTCGAAGACGAGGAAATCGTCAGCCGCATCGCCGGCCGTCGCGTGCACCCGGCTTCTGGCCGGGTCTACCACACCGAACACAACCCGCCCAAAGTCGCCGGTAAAGACGACGAAACCGGCGAGGAGCTGATCCAGCGCGACGACGACAAGGAAGAGACCGTGCGTCACCGCCTGTCGGTCTACCACTCGCAGACCAAGCCGCTGGTGGATTTCTACCAGAAGCTCGCCGCTGCCAACGGCACGCCGAAATACAGCGCCATTGCCGGCGTCGGGAGCGTCGACGAGATCACTGCCAAGGTGCTGGCTGCCCTGAGTTAAGTCTCGATCCGCAGTTGTTCAACGGCCCGCTTGCGGGCCGTTTTCGTTTCTGGGAGCAGGCGCGGTGGTGGCGGTTAAATTAGGGTCGTTCTCAGAACAGTAACCTTGCTCCTGCAAGCTAGCATCGACTGCCTGGTCTATACCAGGCGGGCTTATTTCTTCATCAAACGGAAGGTAGGAGAAAACATGAGAGCTATGCAGGCGTGGGTGATCGGTCTGCTCATGAGCGTTGCGTCCCTGGGCGCCAGCGCCGCCACCGAGTTGCAGCACTGGCCGAGCGAGGCGGCGACGAAAATCGACAGCATGATCGCTGCCAACGCCAACCAGGACGCCTACGCGGTGTTCGACATGGACAACACCAGCTACCAGTTCGATATCGAGGAATCCCTGCTGCCCTACCTGGAAATGAAGGGCATCCTCACCCGCGAGAGCATGGACCCCTCGCTCAAGCTGATTCCCTTCAAGGACACGCCCGGTTTCAAGGAAAGCCTCAACAGCTATTACTACCGGCTCTGCGAAGTCGACGACCTGGTCTGCTACCCCTGGGTGGCGCAGATCTTCTCCGGCCTCACCCTGCGCGAGCTGAAGGGCTATGTCGATGAGGTCATGGCCTACGGCAAGCCAGTGCCGATCAAGTACTACGACGGCGACCAGGTGGTGGAGGGCAGCGTGACCCCGCCGAAGCTCTTCGCCGGCATGCAGGAACTCTACAACCGCCTGCAGGAGAACGGCATCGAGGTCTATGTGATGACCGCTGCCAGCGAAGAAATCGTGCGCATGATCGCCAGCGATCCCAAGTACGGCTACAACGTCAAGCCGCAGAACGTCATCGGCGTGAATATGCTGCTCAAGGACCGCAAAAGCGGCGCCCTGACCACCTCGCGCCTGCAGATCAAGGCCGGCGCATATGACCCCGCCGCCAACCTGGACCTGGAACTGACGCCGTTCCTGATGAACCCCATGACCTGGTACGAAGGCAAGCTGGCCAGCATCCATGGCTGGATCGACCAGTGGAAAATGCCGGTGCTGGTGGCGGGGGACACCGCCATCTCCGATGGTTATATGCTGCTCAATGGCACCGATATCGACAAAGGCGGTCTGCGTATCTGGGTCGATCGCAAGGCCAAGTACACCCAGCAAATGCAGGACTGGCGGGTCAACGCGGCCAAGCGTCAGGCCGAACTGGGCCAGGCGGTGACCGCCGACAAGAACTGGGTCGTGGTCAAGCCTGACGACATCCATTAACCGCCCGTTGACGCTCCGACCCGTCGCCCGGCGGGCCGGATAGCTGGCAAAAAAATCCGTAAACCGTTTTAATGCCCGCCCACTCGTCAACCTGTCCGAATCACGATGACCACTCTGCTGGCCCTGGATACCGCTACCGAAGCCTGTTCCGTCGCCCTGCTGCATGACGGCCAGGTGATCAGCCACTACGAGGTGATCCCGCGCCTGCATGCCCAGCGCCTGTTGCCGATGATCAAGGATCTGCTGGCCCAGGCCGGTGTGCCGCTGTCGGCGCTGGATGCGATCGCCTTCGGTCGTGGCCCGGGAGCCTTTACCGGCGTGCGCATTGCCGTCGGCGTGGTGCAGGGCCTGGCGTTTGCCCTGGATCGTCCGGTACTGCCGGTGTCCAACCTTGCCGTACTGGCCCAGCGCGCGCAGCGCGAGTACGGTGCCGGTCAGGTGGCTGCGGCCATCGACGCCCGCATGGATGAAATCTACTGGGGCTGCTATCGCAGCGAAAATGGCGAAATGCGCCTTGCCGGGGCCGAAGTGGTGGCGCCGCCCGAACTGGTCGGTTTGCCGTGCGACGCGACGGGTGACTGGTTCGGCGCCGGCACTGGCTGGGGCACGTTCGCCGCGCGCATCCCGCTGACCCCTTACGGACAGGACGGCGCCATGCTGCCGCATGCCGAGGACCTGCTCAGCCTGGCACGGTTTGCCTGGGCGCGGGGTGAGGCGCTAGTGGCCGACGAGGCCCTGCCGGTGTATCTGCGCGACAAGGTCGCCACGCCGAAAGCACCGCAATAAGGGCGCCGTCCGCCGTCTGTAGGAGCCAGGGGGGCGCCTAGTCCTTGCTGGCGATCCGCGACTGCGCGGACGGGCCGCTCGGACGCTCTGCGTCGCCCCGTTCCACGATCGATTGCCAATCCGTCTGGGCGGGGCTAAATTGCATGCACCTCCACTCATTTGGCTGACCACTGCCGAGCAGCAATAGATGCGCATCGACGGCTCCATACCTTCCTACTCGCCAGATCGCGGGCCTCGTTCGGGCACGGCGGTTACGCCGTTTCGCGAAGCCCAGCGCGAGATAGAGCAGCGTCGTGAGCAGCCGGCAGCCCCGGCGAGCAGCCAGGGTTTCGAGCAGACTGCGCAAACCCGTCGGGTACAGGCTTCCAGCGCCAGCAGCGACAGCCTGCCGGTGCGGACGCAGAACCTTACCTACCCGCCCGGCGTCAGCAATCGCGCGGCCCAGGCGATTGCCAGTTACAGCGCTACCGCCACCTACGCCAGCGAGCCTGGCGCCCAGGAAATACTGGGCCTTGATCTCTACGCCTGATTACGACCACTGATGCGTCCCTACTTTCTCGGTTGCCCGTCCTGGAGCGAGCCGGCCTGGCGTGGTTCGCTGTATCCGGATAGCGCGCGTCCGGCGGAGTTTTTGCCGCGCTACGCCGAGGTCTTCAATGCGGTCGAGGGCAACACCACCTTCTATGCGCGACCATCGGCCGCTACGGTTAGCCGCTGGGCGGCGCTGATGCCCGCGCACTTGCGCTTCTGCGCCAAGCTGCCGCGCGATGTCAGCCATGCCGGGGATTTGCGCGAGCAACTGGCCGCCAGTGACGACTTCCGCCGCCTGCTGGCACCCTTGGGTGCGCGGGTGGCGCCATTCTGGTTGCAGTTGCCCCCCAGCTTCGGCCCGTCGCGTCTCGCTGAATTGAGCGCCTTTATCGAGCACTGGGGCGGCAGCGCACTGGCCATCGAGGTGCGTCATCCGGCTTTCTTCGCCAAGGGTGAGGAGGAGCGGGCGCTCAACCGCCTGCTGCTGGAGCGGGGCATCGAGCGGATCTGCCTGGATACGCGGGCCTTGTTCAGTTGTGTGGCGCAGGAGTCGGCCGTACTGCATGCCCAGGCGAAGAAGCCGCGCCTGCCGATCCGCCCGACGGCGTTCAGCCAGGCGCCGCAGCTACGCTTCATCGGCCATCCCGAACTCGCCGCCAACGACCGCTTCATGGCGCCCTGGCTGGACAAGATTGCCGGCTGGATCGAGGACGGGCGCACACCTTACGTCTTCCTGCACACCGCCGACAACCGCCTGGCGCCGCAACTGGCCCGGCGTTTCCACACCCAGCTGATGGCGCGCCTGCCGGGGCTGGTGGACTTGCCTGAGCCAATCGTCGAGCCCGCGCGCGAGCAATTGGGGCTGCTCTGAGCGAGGGTGAGGAAACTCCCGTTACTGCGACCGCCGCCAGGCGTCTTGCCTGAGACGGCTCCGCGACGGCGTTCGATATTGCACAACCTTGACGCGGCGAGCGCGCGGTTCGGCGCCGGCCGATCCCAGGCCGGCCGCCTATGGTTTACTACTGCGTAGACGCTTCACTGCCTGAGAGTTACGACATGCGCTCCTCCTTCGAGAGCTTGCTGAAGAACAAGAATATGGCGCACCTCGCCAAGGGCCTGGACGGCGGAACGGCGCTGCCGTTGCGACGGGTCGCCTTTGTGCTGCTGGACAATTTTTCGATGATGGCCTTCACCGGGGCGGTGGACGCCCTGGTCACCGCCAACCTGATGAGCCCGACGCCGCTCTATGAGGTGTTGGTGGTCGGTGGCGCAAGCGAGGTGGTGGTCAGCGATTTGGGCATCGCCATTTCGGCAGGCTGCCGCCTGGCCGAGTTGGAAGAAAAACAGCAGGACATCCTGGTCGTCTGCGGTGGTTTTCGGGTGCGCTTGCAGGCGGATCCACTGCTCAGGGCCAAGCTCAAAGCGGCCGACGCCGCCGGCGCCATGCTCGGCGGCTTGTGGAATGGCGCCTATTTTCTCGCCGAAGCGGGGCTGCTGGATGGCTACGATTGTGCCTTTCATCCCGACGGCCGGGCGATGATGGCCGAGCTGTTTCCCAAGGTCAGGTTGTCCAGCCACGCCTTCGTGCTGGACCGCGAGCGGATAGGTTGCGCCGGGGCCAACAGCTCGTTGGGCATGATGCTGGAGGTGGTCAAGCGCGATTGCGGCGACAACCTGGTCCACGCGGTGGAGGAGGTGTTGAGCTGCGACAAGATGAAGGAGGTCATGGACGTGTCAGTGGTGGCCGTCGATTACGACCCGACCCTGCCGCAGCCCCTCAAGCTGGCGCTGGAGCTGATGCACAACAATATCGACGAGCCGCTGACAGTCGATGAACTCGCCAGCTGCGTGGGCATTTCCCGGCGCCAGCTCGAGCGCTTGTTCTGCCGCCACGTCAATGCGACGCCCTCGCGCTACAACCTGGAGCTGCGCTTGACCCGTGCCCGGCAGTTGCTGCAGCAGACCAACAAGTCGCTGGCCGATATCGCCGTCGCCAGCGGCTTTGTCAGCATTTCGCACTTCCGCCGCTGCTTTCGCGAGTTTTTCGAGATTTCCCCTGGCCGATTTCGCGCCACTTCACATAATCGACGTTGAGTGCTATTGCGCCGCGCTCACGTCAGGCTGAGCGGATAGGGCAGCGCGGGCTCTGCGCGGGCAAGCTGGCTGCCAGCGCTGAACGCATCGGCGAGCAGCATCAGGGTCAAGCGCTCGACTTTCGCGGGTTCGGCATTGAGTCTGGTGCTCAGCTCGAACTGGCGTTGTGCAATCAATTGCTGAACACCGCTGGCTGATTTGCTTAGCGCCGGCGCGGCGTCGGGGATTTCCTCGGGGCCGGCTGCAATGGCCCGGCTAACCACCGGTTGCTGGCCCGCGGTCACCCGGCTCAAGAGGATCTGGAAATCCAGGTAGGCGCGAATATCTGCCGGGCTGTTGCGGCTCGGGTTACTGCCATGGGCCGTCAGTGCGGTGCTGGAAGCGCAAACGCCATTAACCATAAGTCACTCGGTGCGGCCACAACGGGCCAAGTCTGCAGAATGCCGCGCACCTGGTTATCGGCCGTTTGGCGGCCGGGTTGAGCATTGTTCCAGCGGATTTTCCGAAGCCTGACCCATGGCCTGGCGCCACCAATCGCATGCAAGCCCTGGCCCGCACCTGGCCGAGAACGCCGCGGCTGAGTAGCTTGGCCTGCCTTCAGGCTGTTGCGGCGCAGTGAGTCTGGTCTAAGGTGCACGCAGGTTGAAATCGAAACAGGAGCGATCGATATGGCTACTCAGGTGGAGCGTGGCGAGGCGTTTCGCACCTTGCACCAGCGCGAAGGCTTGTTCGTGCTGCCCAATCCCTGGGATGCCGGGTCGGCGAAGATGCTCGCGGCCCTGGGGTTCGAGGCGCTGGCTACGACCAGTGCCGGATTGGCCTTTTCCCTGGGCCGCTGCGATGCAGAAGGCGCGGTCAGTCGCGAGGAGGCCCTGGCTAACGCCCGCGCCATCGTCGAGGCGACGCCGTTGCCGGTGGCCGCCGATCTGGAGAACGGCTATGGCGATGAACCGCAGCACTGTGCCGAAACCATCGCCCTGGCGGCGCAGATCGGCCTGGTTGGCGGTTCCATCGAGGATGCCACGGGGGATGCGCAGTCGCCGATCTACCCCTTCGAATTGGCGGTCGAGCGGGTCCAGGCGGCAGTCGCGGCAGCCCACCGCCTGCCGTTCCCCTTCACCCTGGCGGCGCGGGCGGAAAATTACCTGCATGGCCGAGCCGATCTGGACGACACCATCCGCCGCCTGGTGGCATACGCCGAGGCGGGCGCCGATGTGCTCTATGCGCCGGGCCTGACTAGCCGCGAGGAAATCCTGGCGCTGGTCACGGCCGTGGCGCCGCGCCCGGTCAATGTATTGGTGGGCTCGCCCAGCCTGCGCTTGTCGCTGGATGAGCTGGCCGAACTGGGGGTGAAGCGCGTCAGTCTCGGCTCCGCTTTGGCGCGAGTCGCCTATGGCGCCTTCTTCCAGGCGGCGCAGGAATTGGCCGCTCGCGGCAGCCTGGTGGCGACCGGCCAGGGCATGCCGTTCGAGCGCATCAACAATCTGTTCAAGACCTGAGCGGGGTAGGGTTTGCGTCGGGTTCTGATGGTGCTTGTGCTGTTGGGTTTGTTTGGCGTGCCGCTGGTGGTCTATCAGCAGTGGCTCGATGTGCCGCCGCGCTGGAATCCCTGGGCGCCACTGGATATTGGGGCCACGCCGAACCTGCTGACCCCCTTCAAGCTCTGGCGTCTGGAGGATGACCCCGGGCTCTGTCGGCAGGCCCTGGCCACGTCGCCGCTGCGTTACACGGCGCTGGCCGATAGCAACCCGTCAGCGGATTGTCCGCTGCAGAATTCCCTGCGGGTGCAGGCCTCCGGGGTGCGTTTCAGCAGCAGCTTTATCGCCACCTGCCCGCTGGCGGCGGCCTTTGCCCTGTTCGAGCGGCATGCCTTGCAGCCTGCCGCCCAGGAGGTGTTCGGCCAGCCGGTGGTGCAGGTCGAGCATGTCGGCAGCTTCGCCTGCCGCAGCATCGCGGGCGGTCAGCGCCGCAGCCAGCATGCCTCGGCCAATGCCCTGGATATCGCTGGGTTTCGCCTGCAAGACGGTCGGCGCATCAGTGTGCTGCGCAACTGGGCGGGAGAGGGCGAGGCCGCGCGCTTCTTGCGTCTGGTGCATGAAGGCGCTTGCGCCAGCTTCAATGTCACCCTCGGACCGGAGTACAACGCCGCCCACCGCGATCACCTGCATGTCGATATGGGCCTGTTCCACATGTGTCGGTAGACGGCTGTTGCGAGGTTGCGTCGGGGAAAATCAGCGCAAACAGGGCGAACTCGGTGCGACTGGAAAGGGCTGGCTCTGGCAGAATGCCGCCTCAACGATGACCGACCGCATACCGGTCGAATTGACTATTTTTTGAGCATATTTCCCGATGAATGACCAACGGCCGAGCGCCACAATTCGCATGCAGGCCCTGGCCCCGCATCTGGCTGATGACGCTGCGGCATGGGCCGAGCGGCTGGGCTTGGCGCAGGAGGGCGAGGCGCAATTTGCCCTGCAACTGGGCGAGCAGGGGCTGCAGCTGGTCGAACTGGGGCCGCAGGCGCCGGGGCCGGTGCGGGTGGATTTCGTCGAGGGCGCGGTGGCGCATCGCCGGCTGTTCGGCGGCGGCACCGGGCAGATGATCGCCAAGGCGGTGGGCGTGCAGCCGGGCGTGCGGCCACACGTGCTGGATGCCACCGCCGGGCTCGGTCGCGATGGCTTCGTCCTGGCCAGCCTGGGCTGCAGCGTGACCCTGATCGAGCGTCAACCGTTGATCGCCGCCCTGTTGGAGGATGGCCTGGCCCGCGCCGCCGGCGATCGGGATGTGGGGCCGATCGTGGCGCACATGCACCTGCTGACCGGCAACGCGATCGAGTTGATGAGCGACTGGCAGGGCGAGCCGCCGCAGGTGATTTACCTCGACCCGATGTTCCCCCATCGCGACAAGAGNGCGCTGGTGAAAAAGGAAATGCGCCTGTTNCGCCCCTTCGTCGGNGACGACCTGGATGCCCCGGCNCTNCTNCAGGCNGCNCTGGCCCTGGCCAGCCACCGGGTGGTGGTCAANCGNCCGCGCAAGGCGCCGNTNATCGACGGCGCCAAACCCGGTTACNCGCTGGAAGGNAAATCCAGCCGCTACGACATCTATCCGTTGAAGAAGCTGCAGGCCTGAAATCGTCACGGTAACCCGGATAGCATCCGGGATTCGGGCGTTTCGTAGGAGCGGGCCATGCCCGCGATGCTTTGCGGCCTCCGATCGCGGGCATGGAACTGGGCGTCCCCCGCTCTTATCAAACAAAAAATAACTCGTTGTTTTATATATAGAAATTAGATCAGGAAATGAGCCATGTAGGAGCGGGTCATGCCCGCGAAACACATCGCGGGCATGGCCCGCTCCTACATGTACCCACAAGCCGATAGACGCAATTGCCTCCAGTTTGCTGCGCGACAGCGCGGCGTCTGGACGACGGGGGATCTCCTACATCCTGTCGTCGTCTTGCGTTGGTCGATAGGCGCGCACGAACATGTCGACCGCGGCCTCGACATGCTTTTCGGCGGCTTCGCCCTGTGGCGGGCTGGTGCAGCCGATCAGCAGGCGGAAGTTGGCGCCGCCCTTGATCAGGCTGAAGAACTGATCGGCGGCGCGGGACGCATCGGCGATGCGCAACTGGCCCGCCTGATCGGCCTTGCTCAGCAGGCGCGCCATCTCGTCGAGCAGGCGTTGCGGGCCGGCTTCGTAGAACATCTGCGACAGCTTGGGATTCTGGCAGGCCTGGGCCACCATCAGCCGGTGCATCTCCACCGACTCACGGCTGTTGATCAGGGTGTGGAAGCCGCGGCCGATATTCAGCAGCACGGTCTCGATCGGCGTGCCTTGCGCCAGGTCGAAGAACAGTTCGGGTAGTTGCTCCTGGCACTTGGCCTTCACCGCCGCGGAGAACAGGGTCTCCTTATCGGTGAAGTGGCTGTACACCGTCAGTTTGGACACCCCGGCTTCGGCGGCGATGGCGTCCATGCTGCTGCCATCGTACCCCAGACTCAGGAACAGGCTTTTCGCCGCCTCCAGTATGGCCTGGCGCTTGATGAGGTCTTTTGGGCGGCCTGGGCCGCTGGCTGGTAACAACTTGTTTGGCATTGGCTGCTTTTAATACTGGACTGGTGAGTTTGCTATTCCTACTATACCCGCCAGTACAATTATTCCAAACCTTCTCGAAAGGTCATCCATCATGTTTCGCCATGCCTTGATTGTCAGTCTCATCGCTCTGCTTGCTGCCTGTGGTAAGGGTGAGCCGGTCGAGCAGTCTATCCGTCCCGCCATGGTGGTGCAGCCGCAACCGGCGACCGAAATGATGGATGCCTATGCCGGAGAGGTGCGCGCGCGCCTGGAGCCTGAACTGGCCTTCCGCATCGGCGGCAAGGTCGCCAAGCGCCTGGTCGAGGTGGGCAACCATGTGCGCAAGGATCAGCCGCTGGCCGAACTGGATCCGCAGGATGTACGCCTGCAGCTCGAGGCCATGCGCGCGCAAGTTGCCGCGGCCGAGGCCAACCTGCAGCTGGTAAAGGCCGAACGCGACCGTTACAAGACCCTGCTGGGGCGCAACCTGGTCAGCCGTTCGCAATACGACAACGCGGAAAACCTCTACCGTTCGGGCATGGCGCGCCTCAAACAGGTCAAGGCCGAGTTCGAGGTGGCCAGCAATCAGGCCGGTTACGCCGTCTTGCGTGCCTCGCAGGATGGCGTGATTGCCCGGCGCATGGTCGAGGTCGGTCAGGTGGTGGCGGCGGGGCAGTCGGTGTTCATCCTGGCCGTCGATGGCGAGCGTGAAGTCTCGATCAGCCTGCCCGAGCAAGCCTACGAGCGTCTCAAGGTCGGCCAGCCAGTGGCGGTCGAACTCTGGTCGCAGCCGGATCAACGCTTCCCCGGGCAGATTCGCGAGATATCCCCGTCGGCCGATGCGCAGTCGCGCACCTTTGCCGCACGCGTGGCCTTCAGCGCAGGCGAGGTGCCGGCCGAGCTGGGCCAGAGTGCCCGGGTATTCATCGCCCACAACGGCGAAGTGCCGCTGTCGGTGCCGCTGTCGGCGTTGTCCGCGGAAAAAGGCCAGCCCTACGTCTGGGTGGTCGACCCCGAGGACTCCAGGCTCAAGCGCACGCCTGTGCGCATCGGTGCCTATGCCGATAGCAGCGTGCCGGTGCTCGATGGCCTGCAGGCGCAAGACTGGGTAGTCGCCGCCGGTGTGCAGGTGCTGCGCGAAGGCCAGCAGGTGCGTCCGGTCGACCGTAATAACCGCACGGTCAAGCTGGCAGCCAAGGAGTAGCCTCGATGGATTTCAACCTGTCCGCCTGGGCGCTGCGCAATCGTCAGATCGTGCTCTACATCATGTTGTTGCTGGCGGTGGTCGGCGGTATTTCCTATACCAAGCTGGGCCAGAGCGAAGACCCGCCGTTCACCTTCAAGGCCATGGTGGTGCGCACCAACTGGCCGGGCGCCAGCGCCGAGGAAATCGCCAGCCAGGTCACCGAGCGCATCGAAAAGAAGCTGATGGAGACCGGCGAGTACGAGCGGATCGTGTCCTTCTCGCGACCTGGCGAATCCATGGTGACTTTCATCGCGCGCGACTCGATGCATTCCGAAGAGATTCCCGACCTCTGGTACCAGGTACGCAAGAAGGTCGGCGATATTCGCCACACTTTGCCCCCGGGTATTCAGGGGCCGTTCTTCAACGACGAGTTCGGCACCACCTTCGGCAATATCTATGCACTGACCGGTGCAGGCTTCGACTACGCAGTGCTCAAGGACTATGCCGACCGCGTGCAGCTGCAGCTGCAGCGGGTCAAGGACGTCGGCAAGGTCGACCTGCTCGGCCTGCAGGACGAGAAGATCTGGATCGAACTGTCCAACACCAAGCTGGCCACCCTCGGCCTGCCGCTGGGCGTGGTGCAGCAGGCGCTGGAGGAGCAGAACGCTGTGGCGGCGGCCGGCTTCTTCGAAACCATCTCGGACCGCGTGCGCCTGCGGGTCACCGGTAGTTTCGAGTCGGTCGAGGACATCCGCAACTTCCCGATCCGGGTGGCCGAGCGGACCTTCCGCATCGGCGATGTGGCCGAGGTCAAGCGCGGCTTCAACGACCCACCCGCACCGCGCATGCGCTTCATGGGTGAAGACGCCATCGGCCTGGCCGTATCGATGAAGGCCGGCGGCGACATCCTGGTGCTGGGTGATGCCCTGGAAACCGATTTCGCCCGCCTGCAGGAAACCCTGCCAGCCGGCATGCAGCTGCGCAAGGTCTCGGATCAACCGGCGGCGGTTAAGGCCGGCGTCGGCGAGTTCATTCGCGTACTCACCGAGGCCGTGATCATCGTCCTGCTGGTGAGCTTTTTCTCCCTCGGCCTGCGCACCGGCCTGGTGGTGGCGCTGTCGATTCCGCTGGTGCTGGCGATGACCTTCGCCGCCATGTACTACCTGGGGATCGGCCTGCACAAGATCTCCCTCGGCGCGCTGGTGTTGGCACTGGGGCTGATGGTCGACGACGCGATCATTGCAGTGGAGATGATGGCGATCAAGATGGAGCAGGGCTACGACCGCATCAAGGCGGCCAGCTATGCCTGGACCAGCACCGCCTTTCCGATGCTCACCGGCACCCTGATCACCGCCGCCGGCTTTCTGCCGATCGCCCTCGCGCAGTCCGGCACCGGCGAGTACACCCGCTCGATCTTCCAGGTGGTGACCATCGCCTTGCTGGTGTCATGGATCGCCGCGGTGATGTTCGTGCCCTACCTGGGCGCCAAGCTGCTGCCGGACCTGGCCAAGCTGCATGCGGCCAAGCATGGCAACAGCGCCGAGGGGCATGACCCCTACGCGACACCCTTCTATCAGCGCGTGCGGCGCACCGTGCAGTGGTGCGTGCATCGACGCAAGACGGTGATCCTGCTGACCCTCGCCGTGTTCGTCGCCTCGATAGCGCTGTTCCGTTTCGTGCCGCAGCAGTTCTTCCCCGCTTCCGGGCGTCTGGAGCTGATGGTCGACCTCAAGCTTGGCGAAGGCGCCTCGTTGAGCGCCACTGCAGAGCAGGTCACGCACCTCGAACAACTGCTCAATGGCCACGAGGGCATCGACAATTATGTGGCCTATGTCGGCACGGGCTCGCCGCGCTTCTACCTGCCGCTCGACCAGCAACTGCCGGCCGCCAGTTTTGCCCAGTTCGTGGTGCTGGCGAAAAGCATCGAGGAACGCGAAAAACTCCGCAGCTGGCTGATCACCACCCTGAGTGAAGAATTCCCGACCCTGCGGACGCGTGTTTCGCGCCTGGAGAACGGCCCGCCGGTCGGCTACCCGGTGCAGCTGCGGGTCTCCGGCGAGCATATCGACGAGGTTCGTGCCCTGGCCCGCGAGGTGGCGGACAAGGTGCGCGACAACCCGCATGTGGCCAACGTGCACCTGGACTGGCAAGAACCGAGCAAGGTGGTGCGCCTGAATATCGACCAGGAGCGCGCCCGTGCCCTGGGCATCAGCACCGCCGACCTGTCGCGCTTTCTGCGCAGCTCGCTGACCGGCTCGTCGGTGAGTCAGTACCGCGAAGGCAACGAGCTGATCGAGATTCTGCTGCGCGGCACCCTCAGCGAGCGTCAGCAACTCGGTCTCTTGCCGAGCCTGGCGATACCCACCGACAGCGGTACCAGCGTGCCCTTGTCGCAGATCGCCATCCTTGAATACGGCTTCGAGGAAGGGGTGATCTGGCACCGCAACCGCTTGCCGACCGTCACCGTGCGCGCCGACATCTACGGCAAAGAGCAGCCGGCCAGTCTGGTCAAACAGATCCTGCCGACCCTGGAGCCGATTCGTGCGGCGCTGCCCGATGGCTACCTGCTGGAAGTCGGCGGCACGGTCGAGGACTCGGCGCGCGGGCAGCAGTCGGTCAATGCCGGGGTGCCGCTGTTTATCGTGGTGGTGCTGACCCTGCTGATGCTGCAGCTGAAAAGCTTCTCGCGCTCGGCCATGGTGTTCCTCACCGCGCCGCTGGGCCTGATCGGCGTGACCCTGTTCCTGCTGATATTCCGCCAGCCGTTCGGCTTCGTCGCCATGCTTGGCACCATCGCCCTGTCCGGCATGATCATGCGTAACTCGGTGATCCTGGTTGACCAGATCGAGCAGGACAGAAGCGCCGGCCTGGACAGTTGGAACGCCATCATCGAGGCCACGGTGCGCCGCTTCCGGCCGATCGTGCTGACCGCCCTGGCGGCGGTGCTGGCGATGATCCCGCTGTCGCGCAGCGTGTTCTTCGGGCCGATGGCGGTGGCCATCATGGGTGGCCTGGTCGTCGCCACGGTGCTGACCCTGTTGTTCCTGCCGGCACTCTATGCCGCCTGGTTCCGGGTCAAGCAAGAGCCTGGTCCGGCGGTTTAGCCGCGTCCATTGCAGCGACTTCGGTCGCGAATGCGTTGCCGTGTGGCAACGCATTCGCGGCTGCCGCGCCGCCCCTTTATCCCTCCACCCGAACCCGCGCTCGTAGCCCGGATGCAATCCGGGGCAGCGCTAGCGGCCCTGTGACCGGTCTTCGGGTACGGAGCCCTTTTGTTCGCCCCATTCGACGTCCTGCCGAACCGATGCCGGCGGGCGCTGTCCGCTCACGGCCTGGGCCCAAGCTGTTACCGTTGTGGCAGACAGTTGCCGGCAGGGCATGGTTTTTTGCGCGTCAGTCCGTTGTGTCGCAGGCCTGATTCCTGCGCTGGTTTGTCCTGCGCCGCTGGTTGCCAGGGTTGCACTGACAGGCAGCTGAAATTCCATGAATTCAGGGAGACTTCGCATGCCGCTGAAAAATACCGTCCACTTGATCGCCTATCCCAACCGCATCGGTTCGGATCTGGCTGACCTGGCCAATTTCGTCGAGCACAAGCTCGGTCGCGCGGTGGGCGGGGTGCATGTTCTGCCGCCCTTTCCGTCGAATGCCGACAGTGGTTTCTCACCGCTGACGCACAAGCGCATCGACCCGGCGCTAGGCGATTGGGCAGACATCGAGCGCCTGACTGCGCACTACGATGTCTGTCTGGATCTGGTACTCAATCACCTGGCCGATGACTCGCCGGAGTTCCAGGACTACCTGCAAAAGGGCAAGGCCTCTCAATGGGCCGAGATGTTCGTCGATGTAGACAGCCTGGGCGAGATCGGCCCGGACGACCTGGCGAAGATCCATATCCGCAAGGAAAAGGAACCCTTCCGCGAAATCACCTTTGCCGACGGCACCACCGGGCGGGTCTGGTGTACCTTCACCGAGCGCCAGATCGACCTCAACTACGACTCGCCGGTGACCTACCAGATGATGGCCGACACCATCACCTATCTCGCCGAGCGCGGGGTCAAGCTGTTGCGTCTGGATGCCTTCGGCTACACCACCAAGAAGATCGGCACCAGCTGCTTTCTGGTCGAGCCGCAGGTGTGGCAAATCCTCGACTGGTTCAAGAACACGGCGGCGAGCAATGGCATAGAGATACTCCCCGAGGTGCACGACCACCCGAGTTGGCAGTACGCCATCTCGGCGCGCGGCATGTGGTCCTATGCCTTCGCGCTACCGCCCCTGCTGCTGTACACGCTGCTCGACGGCAACAGCCAGTACCTCAAGTCCTGGCTGCGCATGTGCCCGCACAACCAGATCACCGTGCTCGATACCCACGACGGCATCTGCATNCCGGATGTGGAGGAAATNCTTCCGCGCGAGCATATCGAGGCGCTGATCCAGAACGTCTCGGAACGTAGCGCCGACCCCATCCTGCGNCGTTCGGCCGCCAACGTGCACAGCGTCGGNGCGATCTACCAGCTCACCTGTACCTTCTTCGATGCCCTGCAGGGCAACGAGGACGCCTACATNGCCGCCCGGGCGATCCAGTTCTTTACCCCCGGCATTCCGCAGGTCTACTACGTCGGCTTGCTGGCGGGCCACAACGACACCGAGCTGCTGGAGGAAACCGGCGAGGCGCGGGAAATCAACCGTCACTACTACTCTCTGGACGAGGCCGAACAGGCCTTGCAAGCGCCCGTGGTGCAGCGTCTGCTGAGCCTGATGGAGCTGCGCTCGACCCACCCGGCCTTCGCCGGCGAGTTCGAGCTGCACCAGTCGAACATGTCGAGCGTGTCCATGGGCTGGCGCGCCGGCGAGCATTGTTGCCACCTGTACGTCGACCTGAATTTTCGCACCGCAACGGTGACCTGCTCCGGCTCCGAGGGGGCAGAGGAAACCTCCTTCAGGTGTTGAGCCGGCGCTAGTCGGGGCAAGCAGGCCCCGCATTCGGCGCCTTGAACCAGCGGCGTAGCNGCACAAGAAGCCAGANCCCAGGGTCTGGCTTCTGCACATCGGCNTGAACCCTTGCGATAGTGGCGCTCTTCGCGTTCCCCGNCAGCGCTGTTCCCGATCATCCTGGCAGGCTGCGTGCGCCGCCTCGGATGGCGCCGCTCTAGCGGAGCGGAGCCGGGCTGGCAGCCTGGATGTCGTAGGGAAAAATCTTGGCATATTGCTCTGGCAAGGTGCCCTTCGCCTGCATCTGGTCGATTGCCCGGTCCAGGTCGTCGCGCAGCTGCCTGGTGCGGGGCGAAGCCATGGCATAGGCAAAGGTGAAGTCCTGCTGCAGCAGGGTCACCGAGGGTAGTGGCGGTAGCTTGCTCTTGCTGAATGCCGCCTCGGCCGGATCCTGATAATTGAGCAGGTAGTCGGCCCGTCGCAACGCCATCATCTGCACTGCCGCCACATGGGTGGGGGCTGTGACCATAACGATGCCATGGGCCGGCTGTCTGGCCAGGGCCGCCAGCGGCGAGCCGAGATAGCTCAGGCCCTGGATGCGCAGCACCCGGGCATCGCGTAAATCCTCCAGTTGGGCCGGTGGCAGCGATCCTTGTAGTAGAGGTTGAGCATCACCCGGGCAACCAGATAGCGACTGCGCAAGGTGTAGGCCGACATCAGCGGATGTTGGATCAGCGAAGGGCACATCTCGATCTGGCCATTTTCCATCGATTTGAACAGGCGGTAGCTGGGGTATTCGGTAAATTGCGTCTGATAGCCGGCCTGTTGCGCCACCTGCTGCATGAACTCGAGCAAATGCCCGGCCGGCTGACCGTGCTCGTCGGTATAGGAATAGGGTGCAAACTCGATATAACCCACGCGGATAGGCGGCTGCCCGGTAACCGCTGCGGCCTGCGCCACAGCCAGCTGAGCGCAGTACAGGGCGACAGCAAGAGCGGCGGCTAGCAGTCGGGTCGCAAGCGTGGTCGGCATGGGTGCCTCTACTGGTATTGGTACGAGTCAGGGTAGTCGATCTGCTGGGCGAGACCTGAAGTTGATGACCAGGCAGCGGCGGTATTCGCCGCACGGTCCTGGCGTCAGGCAATCAGCAGCTACGCTTTTGATGTTCTTGAGTGGCTGCCGGGGCCGACGTACCCGCAGGGCGGCACTCGCCGCAGGCAGCGCACCGTGGGTAGCAGGCGAGGCGCAGAACCGCCGGGCAGTCGCCGCGCTCCCCGTGGCGGCCCTTAGTCTGGGCCAATGTCCAGCACATTCCCGTTAAGCCACGGTGGCCAGACGTGAAGGCGCTGTGCGAGGCAAAGGGGCGCCAGGCATATTGTTCAATAACCCAGAGTCGTCTCCGCCCACAAAAAAGCCAGGCCCCGAGGCCTGGCTGTGTTAGCCGAACCTAACCGGTCCTACAACGCCCCAAACACCTTCTTCGCCAAACTGGTCGCTGCCCCGGCCGGGTTCTGGCGAATGCTGGCTTCCTGCTTGGCGATCATCGTGAACAGCCCGTCCAGCGCCTGCTCGGTCACGTAGTTTTCGATATTGGCGCTCTTCGCGTCGATCACGCCGAAGCTCGCGGCCTGGCCGGCGAAGGCGTTGTATTGCTGGGCCAGGCCAACCTGGTCGGTGGCCTGCTTGACGATCGGCAGGAAGCGCGCGCGGATCTGCTCGCGGCTGCTCTTGTTCAGGTACTGGGTGGCCGAATCCTGCGGGCCGGCGAGGATGCCCTTGGCATCCTGCACGGTCATCTTCTTCACCGCATCCACCAGCAAGGCCTGGGCCTGGGGTACGGCGGCTTCGGCGGCCTGGTTCATGCTCGTTTCCAGCTGCGTCACCTGAGCACCCATGCCCATCATCTTCATGGTTCTCGCCGCCTTGCCGAGGTTGCCCGGCAGCTCGATGCGTACCGCCGGGTTGTTGCTGAAGCCGCCCGGTGCGCCCAGTTGCTTGACCGCCACCTGGGCGCCCTGGATCAACGCATCCTTGAGTCCGCCGCTGGCATCCTGCTGGGTCAGGTCGGCGAGCGACAGGGCAAAAGCGCTGGCAGACAGGGCCAGGCCGGCAACGAGGGCAGTGATGCGAAACATGGGGCGATCCTTCTTGCGCTGAGGTATGTCGCGAGGGTAGCGGAGCGGAGCAATGGTGCAAACCCTGAGAGCCGTGAAAAAACGCTCGCCTACCGCGACCGCCCCCAGGCGCCCGCTGCTGTCGTTGCGCGGTGAACACCTGGAGCCACTCCGGCTGACGGCGCTCGATTTTGCACAGGCTCTGGAGCGGTCCTTATGCCCGCCCGGCGTCGGCCGCGACGCATTTGTGCAGCCAGTCGATGAAGACCTGCAGCCGGTTCGGCATGGATTCAAGGGCTGGATGCACCAGTTGGTATTGGCAGCGACTGGTCAGGGCGAAGCCGCCGAATGGCAGGATGAGTTCGCCGCGCTCAAGCCGCTGTTGCACCAGTCGAGAGCGGCCGATGGCGATCCCCGCGTGATTGACGGCCGCCAGCGCGCAGAGGTCGGAACGGTCGAAGGTGAGGCTACGCGGGGGCAGCCTGGCCTCAATCCCCGAGTGCCTGGCCCACAGTTGCCATTCGGCATCGTAGGCGGCGTTGTCCCAGGCCAGGGAGTCATGCAGCAGGGTGCACTGCGCCAGGTTGTCCGGGTTGTCCAGCAAGCC
>C687J35021_10000729_pt1 | contig 25304 bp, 46 predicted proteins | sample RifCSPhighO2_12_FD_35021 | JGI IMG/M metagenome (IMG submission 35021) | reverse complement strand
CTATTTTATCAACAAATAATAATGTCTTTGTATCTTTTGCAACAAGGTTAGTAGCAAATCTAATCTTCTGTTCCATTGTATCAAAAATATAAACATTGACATCGTGATATTTCTTTCCAAGAAGTTTCATTAAATCTTGCCAATTTAATCCAATAGGAAATCCCGTTAATGCAAAAATATAATTAGTTCTTGAATCTTCTCTATAAGGACTGGCTGATTGCCCAATACGATATTTAGTTTTTACAGTAGCTAATCTGCTAAATGTATCTGCTGGAAGAACATGACACTCTCCATAAATTGTTAATCCAAATTCTTTGTCTTTTATCTTTTCATAACCTTGATATGTAGATAAAATTAAATTCCCTTCTTCAATATCTTTTAAAAGTTCTGGGGCATATTTTGGAAAATACTCTTTTTTCATTTGTTCCAAGATTGTTAAATTTGGAGAAATATACAAATTAGGTAATTGCTTTCCATCTTTAATAACCTTAATTCTGCTTAAAGCATAACAAGAAAAAATATCTTTTCCTGCACCAGTCATCCAATAAATTCCAATAGCACCATACTTTAAGAAATTATTCCATGCTTGTTGTTGAAAAACATATTTACCTTCTAATTTTATGATTGTTGGATTTGGTATTATATCTTTTTCTTCTACTTGTTTTGGAACAAAAGGTAAGCTTCCATTTTCTATAATCTTTGCTATTAAGTCAAATTCTTTTCCTAACTTAACTCTTGCAGTTCCTTTACTAATTGATGAAAGTAAATCCCCATATCTATCTTTAACTTCATCTTCTTTTCCTTCTGTAAATACTAAATTCCCATCACTTACAAAAATCTTTTCTGGCTCTTTTATGTTTAACTCTTTTCTCAAAAAGTCTGGCATATCTCCAAGCCATTGAGTATATTGATTTATTTTGAAAATGTTATATCCTTTTGTTGTATGGTCTAACCAACCAATAGAAAAAGGAATAAACTTAGGCACAGCAACAAACCACTCATTCTCACCAGTTTGATTTGAGTAGGTATGCCAATATTCTTCATACCATTCTTTTAATAAGTCTTTATCCCATTCAAACTTTTTCTTTAAGTCATCTAAAAGAGATAGATTAGTTTTTGATAAACTATTTATTTCTGTTTGTAATTCTTCATTCTTCTCTTGAAGTTCCTTAACCAATTTTGTTATTTTTTCTGACATATAAAAACAACTCTCTCTTTTTTAGAAAAAATTATACCTGACTTTCTGCCAAATTTATGTGCTTCTTCAATAGATATATTTCTCATTTCCTAATCTCCTTAATCTTTTTAATCTCCTTAATCTTTTTATCTAACTTATCCTTTGCTTTTTGAAGTGCTTTTATACTTTCATCAATTTGTTTACTTATATCTCCATCTAATAAATTATCAATATCCCTTTTAGCTAATTTATGACAAACTTCAATTTGCTGTTGTGTTGTTTGCTTATCATTCCAAGAATGAAGAGTATCGTGATATAAAAACTCCGAAGAATAATTATTTGGAATCAAATCTATTATTAGTTTTGTTTCGTCAGGATATTCTACAACTGCATGATGGTCTGAAATTCTATCTCTACCCATTGTAGTAAATCCATCTCTATAAGTAAAATACCTCATAACCTTTATTAAGTAAGCTATGCCATGATAAATAAACTCTCCTTCTGCTACAACTATTTTTCCATCTCGCCCAAAGTGTCCATACTTCTTAATTCTTATTTTAATTTTTTCAAATTCCTTTATTTGTTCTTGTTCTGGTTTCCAAACTAATTCTCCTTGACTTTTATTTTTCATTCCAACTCCTCAAAAGTTCTTCCATTATATTTTACCTTGCAGTATTTTTGCTTTAGATTATTCCACATAAATCCATCTTCCCAAATCCCATCTTCCCAATCTCCTTTTTGCCAAAGTCCATTTTTAAAAAGCCCATTGTTCCAAATTCCATTTTCCCAATTTCCATCTCTCCAAGTTCCACCATTCCAAACCAAAAAACTATCAGAAATATCTATTTCTGCATCTTTAAAAGAAGCGTCTTTCAACCAAGGAAATTTCTCTTCTGCTTCTTTACGACTTACTTTTTTTCTGTCTTTTATTACGCTTTTGTATTTCATTTTTCAATAGTCCATCTAAACCAAGATTGTATAAATTTGAAACTTTTTTCATTTATTGTTATATTTCTTAAATTAGCACCAGTTAAATTAGCATCAGTTAAATTAGCATCAGTTAAATCAGCATTTCTTAAATCAGCATTAGTTAGATTAGCATTTTGTAAATCAGCATTAGTTAAATTAGCATCAATTAAATTAACATTAGTTAAATTAGCATCAGTTAAATCAGCATTTCTTAAATCAGCATTTCTTAAATTAGCATTAGTTAAATCAATCTTTTTATTAACAGCTTTTTCTACAACCTCTTTTATATTTTTAGCGTCGTATTCACAAATTATTCGCCCAAAATATACATCTTTTATTTGTATTTTCATTTATTTCAAATCCTTTTTAGGTAAATACCTCTTTGCAAAAGTATAAACTTTCTTTAAATTCTTTTTCCAATATTTACAGTGACCCATTCTTTTATTGTGTTGTTGTGAAGTTAAATGATGAGCAAATTCGTGACATATATCACCTAATGTAGAATTTACTCCAGTTCTAATTATATTAGAATTATACTCATATGAACCAGCACCACCACGTCTATAACTTTGTGCTAAACAAGGAGTTATTATTTTAAAATGCCTTGACAATTTTCTTAATATTTTATTTTGTTCAAACTTGCATAATTTAATCTTTTCAAATTCTCCATACTCTTTAATTTCCCATTCATATATTTTTAATGTCATTTTGCTATATTTCCTCTATTAATTTTCATTTTTATTAATTCACCTTTTAATAAACTACATTTTTGATGTAATTTATCATTCAAATTTATTATTTCTTTTAATAAATCTTTAATTTTTTCTTTATTCATATTTCCACTTCCTCTTCTTTTTCCGCTATTATTCTTTTAATTTCAGAACAAATTATTTTTTCTGGAAATTTAAAAGTATCAACTAAAAAAGACCCTCTACATGCTTCGTCACAAAAATGTTTATTATTAATTTCTTCATTATTTTTAATATCATCCAAACAAAAAATTTTATTTCTTAATTTATCTTTACAAGTATAACATTCACTAACTTCTAATTTACATCCATCACAAACATTTTTTATTTCTCTTATTTTTGCCATTTTATTTTTTCCTTACTATACATAATAGATTTGTATATATTTAAATATTTATATACTAGAGTATATAAATACTAGAGTATATAAATACTTATAAAATTTACTATTATAAATATCTATGATGGTTGGCTGGCGATGGAATCTAAAATCTTAAAAAAATATATAGGTAAAGAAGTTATTCTTATATATGATGATGGGGGTCCTAAAAGTAAGTTAGGAACTATTATTTCTATAGATGAATTTTTATTTGAATTTTCTAATGTTTTATTAGAAGGAAAAACTTCTGTTTTAAATGTAATGAGGATAATAAACATAATTCCTAAGGAAATTAAAGATGGTGGTTGATTTTGTTTATAAATTTAAGATAGATTTTGACCATTATATTCCAACTAATGATAATATTAGAAAAGTTATTAAAAAATCTGTTAAAATACAAAATTTAAGGAATGGTGTATTAGGATTAACACTAACTCCTACTTCTTCACATAAATTAAATCAATTTTTAATTTTTAAATATTTTAAATTTGATGGATATACACCACAAATAAATCTTACAAAAATAAATAAAATATCAAAACAAGGTGATTATGAAGAAAAACATTTGTTTAAATTATTAGAATGTGTAATAGTACATGAACATTTACATTCATTAATATGGAAAGAAGTTAAAAGTAATTTTTGGCATTATTTTTTTAAACATAATAAAATGTTTTCTAAAATAGCTAATGAATATGTTGTATCAGCTTTAGCAGAAGAAGATATAATAGTAAATTTAAAATATGATAAATCAATTACAGTTCCAATTACAATTAAAAACACAGTGAGGGGTGTTGAAATTGTCAAAATTTGAACTTTTATTTAGTTTGTGGAAAGAATATTTTAACTTATGTTGTACAGCAAATCCTCATCTTGAAAAGCCTTTATTTCATGTATGGTTGGGTCAAATGTTAGATGTAAATTATTATTTTGGAGGTAGGTCTAGAAATCCGAGATTACATTCTTTTATAGTACAACCATCAGGAACAGGAAAAGGAGAAGGAATGAAATCTTTGTCAAGATTATTAGAATATACAGGAGGAATAAAATTAGATTCATTAGGAGTAGAGAAATATGATAACAAAGGACTGCCTGAATTTAAAAAAAAGTGTGTTTATATAACAAAAACGACTGATGCAGGTTTAACAGGAAGTTTTGAATTAGACCCTACTAGAAAGGGAAATTTATATGTAAGGACTAATGGATTATTGGAAAAATATGATTTGATATGTTGGGATGAAGGTTCCTTGCTTCTTAGTAGTGGTAAGACTTCTTACATGGCCACAGTTATGGATGTTTTACAAATGGCAATGGATGACCCAGGTTTAGTTTCTCATAATTTAAAAGCAGGACTTATACAATTTTATACTAATACAAGTATAGTTACAGGTAGTTATCCTGCAGGGAGTATAAATGAGGCAGTTATGCAGAGAGGATTAATGCAAAGAATGATTGTTACATTTGAAGATTTTGGAGGTGAAAAATTTGACATACTTTCAAAAAACAAATATAAATTGTATAATGTTATGGATGTAGATAGGGTTAATGATTTAATGAGAACAATTAAAGGGGTTTTTGAAGGAGTAAAAATAAAATCACAAATAATTAGAATTAATGAAGATGTTACAAAATATTTTTCTCTTAAATTAATGGAATTAAAGAATGATAATATATTAAAACAATACACAGATAAGAGGCAGGATATTTTATATTCATTTTTTAATAGGATAGATATTTTATGTTATAAAGTGGCAGTTCATAGATGTTGTTTAGATGAAAGGGAATATATTAATACAGAGGACATAGATTATGGGATAGGAATGGGTAAAGATAATATGAAAGCAGTTAGGTCTTTATTAGATAATATGGTGAAAAAGGATTATGGAATTGATTTGGCAAGGTATAGATGGGATACAATAGCAGATTTATTTGTTTCAGAAGGTATGACGAGGATGAATAAAGGAGATTTAATTAGGAAGTTAAAAAAATTAAAACAAGATGGGAGATGGGACCTAGGACTTAATAGGACAACTGATTTTCTTTCTAAATGTGTAAGTGAAAATAGATTAGGAATTACAGTAGATAAAGAAGGAGCAGGAAGACCAGAAACAGTTTATATTTTTTATAATAGAGATTTTAATTAAAAGAAAGGAAAGAGTATAAGATTGATGGTAAGAGGAGGTTGTTTGTTTTAAGAAATAAGGTTAGGAGTATTAAGAAGAAAGGGAGGGGGTGTTGGTTTAGGTTTTTTTGGTGTTTTGGATAGGTAAGATTGGAATAGGATTGGGTTAATTAGAGATTTGGGGAGGAATTTTTAGGGAAGGTGTTTCTTAATTATTTATAATATTAAAAATTATATGGTTGAGTATATATTAGTTATGGTATAAGAACTAGGTGTTTTGATAATATTATTTAAAATCATGGCTTTCATATACACGTAGGTGTAGATTGTAAAATATGCTATAGAAAAAGTAATAAAGGAGGAAAACAGCCATGATTAAATGTTTTTGGAAAGTGTGTAAAAAACACAGAGAGAACACCAAAAGATTTAAAAAGGTTCATAAAAAGACTTATAAAACTTTTGTAGAACTGTGTATTGTATTATTTTATATAATATTATTTATATAATAATTACTATATATACATATACGTACGTACTACGTAGTCTATTGAGAACATATATTTTTAATTTTAAATTTAATTATGAGTTACTATAGAAATCCCTATAATAAAATATATCCAGAAACTAAATATTTATATATCAGATACCACTTTCTGCATTTTACTCAAGGTGTTTTTTTTTTATTATTATAGAGTCATAAAAACACATAACAAAAAAATAATTAATCATGGTTTAATTTAAAACCATATTTTATTATTTCACCAGTTTTTTATGTGTTAGAGTATATAATTTATAATATTATAAATAAATACATAATTTTTACATTATTTATAATATTATAAATAATGTAAAATTATGTAAAATAAACTTAAATCACCAAAATATACAATAAAAGATTTTAAATATTTACATAAATATTTAAAAACATGAACAGTGAAGAAGGAAAAGAAATTTTTATCAGAAAAATTAGAAAATTATATAAAAATAAATCTAATCCAACATATGGTAGTATAGGTGTAACAATACCCTCTCCAATATCTAGCAAGTATCTTAACAAGGTGGTGAAAATATTTGAGAGTGGAAATAAGTGTATAGTAATATGTCAAGAAGGATGTGATTAAAATTAAAAATTATAAAAAAATTATACAGTGTAAAATATGTCATTCTAATTTAAATTTAATGAAAGATAAAATTTTAATAAAAGATGAAAATATTAAATGTATTTGGTGTGGGTATATTAATAAAATATATTAAAAAGGAAATTTGTTGATATGAAATTAAATGTAGGATGTGGTAATAAAAAATTAAAGAATTGGATAAATTTAGATATAAATCCTTTATTTCAACCTGAAATTATAAGGGATTTAAGAAGGGGATTGCCTTGGAGTAATGATGTATTTGATGAAATTAGAGCACATCATATTTTAGAACATTTTAGTGGGGAGGATTTTATTTTTATAATGAATGAATTTCATAGGGTGTTAAAACCAGAAGGATTTGTTGATATAGAATTACCTATGGGAGATAATGCTATTATAGACCCTAATCATAAATTAGTTTGTAACCCTAAAGTATTTAATTTTTTTATAGTTCCTGATGATAATAGTTACACTGCAGGAGTGAGAGGAATATTTAAACCAATATCATTAGAAATTGGTGACAGACATTTTAATTGGAAATTTAAAAAAATAAGTAATAAAGAAATTAAAGATTATATAGATAAACATACAATTTTAAATAATAATGGAAGTGTTTTTCATTTAGATAATTATTTATTTACAGATTTGAGGAAGGAAAAATGAGTGGTAGTATTTTAATGCTTAGTGATAGTCCTTTAGGAAATACTGGATTTGGTTTACAAACTGGTTATGTTGCACAATATTTACATGAAGCAGGTTGGGATGTAAATGTTATAGGATATAATACTCACCATAGGACATTAAAGGGAGCTAAATTTTTAGATGGTACAGGATGGGATTTTAAATTATTGAGTGGAAGTGTAAAAGTTCCTTATGCACAAGATTTAATAATGCCATATTTAAGAGATATAAAACCTGACATTTTTTATACTCTTTTAGATACCTTTATGTGTTATCCTTGGGGATTAAATTTAGATTTTGCACCTGCGAAATCTGTATTTTGGTATCCAAGTGATGGGGGATGGTTTCCTAATAATTGTGAGAATATATTAAGAAAATGGCAGAATACAGTTGCTATGAGTAAATATGGTCAGGCTCAAGTTAAATCTCTATTTAACATAAATAGTCAGTATATACCCCATGGTGTATTTACAGATAGATTTTACCCACTAAGTAAAGAAAAAAAAGAACAGGCTAAAATGAAATGGGGAGTATCCGGAAAATTTGTAGTAGGATGTGTTGCTAGAAATCAACCTAGGAAAATGTTAGATAGAGAAGTTAGAGCATTTGCTAAGTTTGCAGAAGGTAAAGATGATGTGGTTATGTTATTTAACTCAGACCCTGATGACAATGCCCCCTATTTTCAATTAACAGAGTTAATTAAAAGGTGGAAAATAGAAAATAAAGTTAAATGGACTGGAATGAGATATTATTCTGGATTAACGCAAGAAGATTTAAATAGTATTTATAATGTAATGGATGTACATTTCTTATCTACTTCCGGAGAAGGATTTGGAATACCTATTATAGAAGCCAGTAGTTGTAAGGTTCCTAATTTAGTAACAGATTATACTACAACTAAGGAATTGATAACAGACCATGAAAGTGGATTTGGTGTTCCTTTATTGGACCAAGAAAGAGATGGGAGACCTTATCCAGCAGAGTATGATGGGGCTAATATTAGGAATGGTACATGGACAGGAAGTTGGGAAGTTGATAGAGGTTTAATGGATATGCATAAAGCCGTAGAAATGTTAGAAATTTTATACAGAGATGAAAAATTAAGGAAAAAAATGGGTGAAAATGGACGTACTATGGTATTGAGGGAATATGATATGAAAAAGGTAGTATTACCTACATGGTTAAAATATTTAAATAATTTGAGGTATAATACATGACATCTATAAGTTGTTTAATGTTATCAGCCAGCAGTGATGAAAGGAAGATGTTTTTAAAAGCATCAATTTTATCTGCTTTAAGGGTTGCAGATGAAATAATATTTTGTGACCCACATTCTGGTAAAGATGCAGAATGGGTTAAAACACATTTCTCTAACTATCCTCAAATTAAAATAATTTATGATAAATGGGAAGATACAACCTCTTTTACAAAAATAAGAAATAATATGAGAAAGTATGCTACTAAAGAATGGATATTAAATTTAGATTTAGATGAAGTATTAAGTGATGATGCTGGTGGTTTAATACAGGAACACATAAAAAATAATTTAGAAATAGATTGCTGGAATTTATTAGGGGTTCATTATTTTTATAATCTTAATTTTATAGATGCTTCTATTCCTGAACATGTTTGGAGGGGAAGGTTGTTTAAAAATATTTCTGATATAAAATATAATGATAAATTTGCACATGGACTTCCTATAGGATATAAAAAAGAAGGAAAAATGCAAGGATATATCATACATCATTATGGATATTGTAAGGGAACTGCAAAAGATTTAGAAAGATATGATAACAATATGAATAAAAGAGAAATTCATACTATTGAGGAATTACAACATCAATTAATTAGTAGGGCAATATTAGGAAATTATCCTGTTGCTAAATTAAATTCAATACATTTTCATCCTTCAGAAATTAAAGAATTATTTCATTTTAGAGATTTAGGAAGGTGGTTGGATGTATAAAACCAAAAAATATTTATATAACCTTAAATATTTAATATATAAGAGGTGAAAAATGGAAGACGAACAAAAATTTATAGTTAAATTCTTAGGAATGTTTATAGCTGGTTTGCTAATTTTAAGTATAGTTTGGATGGCTGGAGCACCGATATACAACGTATGGGAAAAAGAACTGAAAGGTAAAGCTGAATTAAAACAAGCAGAATGGAATAAAAAGGTTCAAATTGAAGACGCAATTGGAAAAGAACAATCGGCAAAACATCTGGCACAAGCTGAGATTGAGAGAGCAAAAGGTGTTGCAGAAGCAAATCGCATAATAGCACAAAGTATAGACGAACAATATCTAAGATATTTGTTTATACATAATTTAGAAGGAAGCGAAAAACAAATTATTTATGTGCCAACAGAAGCAAACTTGCCAATTTTGGAGGCAACGAGAAATAATTAATATTCTCTCTATGCATATCCCTGAAGGGAGAGAATGAGAGTAAGTTGCGTGATTACTTGCTCTCAATTATAATCAAAGGTGAATGAAATGGAAGTAAAAAGTAGATATGAAGTAATTGCTGATTTAGAAAAGCAAAGACAAGATTTAATCCGTGAAGAAAACGGATTTGCAGATGCAATTAGAAAAAAAGAAATTGACTTAAAACAATTTCAGAGAGCTGTTGAAGATAGAGAAGAGGACATTAAACACTTCAAAGAAACTATAAACGAAAGGAAAGATACCATTAAAAAATTAATTATAGGAATTGGAGAAAGTTTACAGAATTTGAGTCAGAAAAAGTAAAAAAATATTAGCCCCTGCCTGACAAAAGATTTGTGGTTACAAAAATCTCAACAAATAAAGCAGGGGATTTATGATGATGGTGTACTATAACAATTGTTCACATACAAATTGTGAAAGAGATAAAAGAGAAGAAAAATTATGGTGTAAACAGTGTAAAAAGAATTGGAAGAATGCAAGGAATGGGAAGTGTAAAGGATGTTTAATAAAATAAAAAAGGATGTAAAAGAATGAAACTTGAATTTGAATTAGAAAATAAAGAACACATAAATATTATTTGGATAGAAGGAGATATACGTAAGAAAGTAGGACGTATATTTACTCCAAGTAGTAACGGAGAAAATACTCTTAATGCAATACAAATATGTGGATTTACAGATGCTTTTAATTTATGGGGTTGTGGGGTTTTTGCAAAGGAAGTGAATAATTCTTATGTAAAGAATAAAGAAATTATAAATAATATAAAAATGATACAAACAAAAGATATTCAACTAATATTTGATAAAGATGTAAGACTAAATAAAATAGACAGTATTTCGTGTGATTGTTGTTTTAATGAACCTTGTACGTGTGAAATTAAAACAAGATATAGTAATCCATATATTGTAAAAAGAGAACACGATTTTATTGGAATAAGTGGAACACGATTGTTTAAAGGATTAAAAGGAAAGTTAGAGGGAGAGCAATAATGAAAAACGATATTGATGAGGTTCTAACAAAAATAGAGCTATTGAATTCTTTCTTTGAAAAAAATTGTAAAAATGTAAGTGAAGCAAAAGCGTTATTTAAATTGTTAGATGATATTTGGAATAATGCGTTTTTTTTTGTAAAGGAAGATAAGAAATGAAAACAGAACCTAAAACATTAAAGGATTTGACAAGTTGGATTTGTGAGTGTAATTGCGTTACTTTTGATAATGAAATATGTAGGAGCTGTGGGAAAAGAGTAAAATATGGTGTATTAGATTATGAGGATTTAAGAAAAGAAGCAATTAAATGGGTCAAAGAAGATTTAGAAAGATTAAGATTGAAAAACGATTTTGGAGATTACATTTGGGATAAACCTATACATTATATTAAAGAATGGATAAAGAGATTTAATCTTACAAAAGAGGATTTGAAATGAAATACAAACGTGTAATAAAAAATAGAAAAGAAGTAAGCTTTGAAGAAGCTGAAAAGAAGTTTTCGTGGTTAAAAGAGGCTGAGTTTGAAAATGCAGAGATAGATATTTCTTATAGTTATTTAGTATGGTTTAATGGAGTTTGGTTAAATGGTATTTGGGTTGATGGACTTTGGAAGAATGGAGAGTGGCATAATGGAATGTGGTCAAATGGAATTTGGAGAAATGGAATTTGGTTAAATGGGACGATGTGGTCTAATGTAAAGCAAGAATATTGTAAAGTTGAACACATTGGTAATGTTTTTAGGGAGTTGAAATGATTGTTAAAATTATAGATACAAAAGTAGTTGCATCTTGTAATATGCACCGAGAGTTAGATGAAGAAATATCTAAAGACAGATATGGTAGAATTTATGATGATACAGAATTATGTTGTGTTACTTGTGAAGTTAAGGGCGATTTGAGATACAAAAGCATAACAAAAGAAATTAAGAGGCTTGAAAATGCTAATTTGTTAATGGCTCTAACTGGTTTAGCTTATACTGAATTTACAAGGAATAATGAGGAAAAGATTAAGAAATTAAAGTTGGAGATTGAGAAATGAAACCAGTAAAGCCAATTATATTAGATAATAATCCAATAAGTATAGCTTGTTATTTAGAAGAACACCCTGAATTCGGAAAAGAATTAATTAAAGATAAAGGAGTAAGAATGAAAACAGAATTTAAAACAGTAAAAGATTTAGATTACTACACTAATTATGATTTTGATGGAGATATACCGCACAATTCAGTCAAAATAGACGATTTAAGACAAGAAGCAATAAAACAATGTAAAGATTTAGAAATTGAAGAAGAAAGAGTTAGTGCCATATTAGAAGATAAACCTTCATATTGGAGTGTCTTAGGTCAAATTCAAGGTAAATCAGAGTTTATAAGGTGGTTTTTCAATCTTACAGCTGAGGATTTGAAATGAAACCACACGCTGAAACTTGGAAAGAAGATTTAGACTGCACCTATTGTTGGAAAGATATGGACTGCACCTATTGCGAAACTGATTTGAAAGAAATATGTTTAGTGTGTAAAAGAAACAGATGTTTTGAATGTAAGCGAGGGTGCGAATGTTATTTTAAGTGGAAAAGACTATTAAAAACAAAGGAGGTGTAAAATGGAAGAAATAATTGGAATGTATCCAAGAGATTTAGCATATCTGCTTTTAGGAGCAGGTTTAATGTTAATCTTAATTATATTAATAAGTTAGCTATGAGTATAGAAAAAGATACAATAGTTATAAATATAATAATAGTATTTATAATTATATTGATAATTATGTCAGTGTGGTTAATAATTTAAAAAGGAAATATTAAGATAGAGTAATTAAGGGAGAAAATGGTATTTGAAAATAAACAAAACAGATTAAAAAATTTAAAGGTTAAACAGAAAGTGTACATAAAAGTAAATAAAATAAATAAAGTGATAGATTCAAATAGTATATTGCTTAATCCTGGTTTAATTAATAGTTATATACATAGATTAGGAGGAGAAGATATAGATGCACTTTTTTACGCTTTACTGCATGGAACTAACACATATATTACATATCATGATTTAGTTGCAGGTATAAAAAGAGTGTGTTTTATTGCTGGAATAACTTACGCTAAAGAAAATAGAAGTGTATTAAAATTAATAAAACCAGTAGAAAATAACTTAATAGAAAAATTTGAACAAGAAAACGCAATGGAGGTAAATTTAAATGGTGATAATAAATAACTTGAATAGTGAAGAAAAAGAAAAAAATATAATATCTAAAAGATTAGAAACAGTAATAGAAGTATGTATAAATGATGATTTAATATTAAAAAGAGTTATAGGTTTTTATATCATGATGAGATGTGGGGAAATATTAAAACAGGAATTTGATACATATCATTTAGATGATAATGTTTTTAAATTAAAATGTAAAGATTTACTAAAATCTAATGAGATTAGTTATTTTATAGTGAGGAATACTGGTTTATGATTGAATCTAATATTTTAACAGACCCAAGCCAAAGACCTGGCAGTTTAGAAAGTATATTTACAAGCACAAATATCAAACTCTACCAGCATTTAGATAGATTACAAGATGCTCAAAAAGGTAAGTGGAAACCTATTTCTTTACAAGTAGCTCCAACTGATAGATGTGATTTTGAATGTTCTTTTTGCTCAACAGGTTATAGGAATTATACCGAAGTTACTGATATTAAAGAAGTTTCAGGTAAACTCAAAATCACAGGCACACCTAAAAAACCCGATGAAATACCTTTTGAAGATTTGAAAAAAACTATTGAGGATTTAATGTATATGGGACCATTAAAGACTGTTGAGATTACCGGTGGTGGAAACCCTACATTATACCCTGAGATAAACGAACTGATAGAGTTTTGCAGTGATGAATATGGTTTAGAAGTTGGATTGATTACTAATAACATAGAAGGTAGGATATTACAAGAAAACTTAGATAAATTAAAATGGCTTAGAATTAGTTTAGCCTATTTAGATAAAGAAAACTTTTATCGTCCTATTAAATTTAAGGCCATAGATATACCTAAAATCAAAGGTGATATAGGGTTTAGTTATGTTTGGAATAGATACTCTACTGTTGATAAGCTTGACCTTATAGCGGAAATAGCCCAAAAACATGATGCTAAAATGGTTAGAATAGTTCCTAATTGCTTAAATCCCCAAGAACAATTCAACTATAGGCAAAATATAGAACCTTTGATTAGCAATATTAATAATAGATTAGGTAAGGATGTTTTATTCTTTCAGGGAAAAGATTACAGCGTTCACGAAGCGTGTTATATTGGAAAATTAAAACCCTTCCTTAACGCAGACGGCTATTTTTATCATTGCTCTGCTGTACCACTATACAATCGAAAGTTTACAGAACATTGGAGGATGGGACATATGAGTAAAGTTAAACAAATATGGGATAATGATAAACCATTCGCTACTGATAAGTGTAAAGAAGGTATGTGTTTTTACAAACCTCAAAATGTTGTTTTACATAGTTTGAAAATAGAACCACCACACAAGGATTTTATATAATGAAATTTGAAAAAGATTATTTTATTGATAGTAAAATAAGTAATTATAAAGATTATACTAAGAAACAATATTATCATCTTTTTGTAGATTTAACAGGAGAATTAGATATTAAAAAAACAGATAAAATTTTAGATTTTGGTTGTGCTACAGGAAATTTAGTTAAAGAATTTTTAAATAATGGTTATTTAAATATAAAAGGTACTGATATATCTGATTTTGCTATTAATCATGCTAAAACAAATGCTGATATGTCAAATAAAATATTTTATTATAACAGAGATTTATTAACATCAGAACAAGATTGGATAATTATGTTAGATGTATTAGAACATATTGATACTGATGAGTTACATAGAATTTTTATGCTTTTATATAAATATACACCCAAGAAAGGTTTGATATTTAGAATTCCTGTAAGTTATGTAGAAGGAGAACATTTTGTTTTAGCTGTTAGTAGGGAAGATAAAACTCATATACAAGTTCATACTAAGGAATGGTGGATAGAATTATTTAATAAATATGAATTTAAAGTAGATAAAGAGTTCAAGAATGTTTCTATTTTTTCATCTATAGGTGTATTTACAGGAGTATTAAAATGTGTGGAAAAGTAATTTTTTTAGAAGGTAATAATTTTGTAGGTAAATCTACTGTTAGAAATTTACTCGCTAAAAAATTAGGAAGTACTATTGAAATAGCTATACATGATTTTTATACTAAAGAAGATAAATTTTCTATAGTAATGGGTAGGTATGAAAAATTTTTAAATTTAATTAAAAATATAGGAAAAACTCATGTAATTGTTGATAGATTTCTTATATCTGATGATGTTTTATTTACTAATTTTTACAAAGAATCATTAAAAATAAGAAAAATTAGTTATATTGATAAAATTTTAATTATGTTATATGATATATTGATGATTAGAAATTATAATAAAATAAATTCTTTGGATAGTTATACATTTTTATTTACATGTGATTTTCCTGAAAGAAAAAAAAGAATTGATAAATCCTATCCATATCATATGCAGGAAATCAATAATATTAAGGAAATAGATTTGATTTATAAAAAAATATTTATAATGGTGCCATTAAATAATAAATATATTATTGACACTACCAATAAAACACCAGAGGAGGTTGTAAATGAAATCTACACAGAAATCGGAGAATAAAGTAAAGTTGTATTTAATAGAGCAAGATGGTAGAATGTATGTTGAAGATATAGGAGGACAATATTATCTCCCAGATAATACTAGACCTTTACCCTTTAAAATTATAAATGAAATAGAAATTGAATTTAATGATTATAATTTAGTAATTTGTTTACCTTCACATGAAATTAATACTGAAATGTGGATGTATAAAGATGATATTGTTAAAGATTTAAAATCTTCTACAATGGTAAAACAAGCAATAACATATTCATTCTGCAGACCTGCTACTAATGTTTGTTTAATTAATAAGAAAGGATTAATTTTAATTTTAAATAATAAAGAAGGATTAATTAAAAATCAATGGAATTTACCTGGTGGATTTTTACAATTTGGTGATACACAAAAACAAGCAGCAGTTAGAGAATTAAGAGAAGAATTGGATATAGAAATAGATGAAAATGATTTAATTTTATTTCATGTTGATACACAATTATTTCATAGAACCTACCTTCCATATGTTTCTTCTGTAAGTTTTTATTGTTTATATGATGAAAATAAGTATAAAATTAGGAAAAATGAAAATGAAATAGGAGAAATCAAATGGGTCAGACCTCTTGAATTTATTAATAAACAAATTTATAATTCAAATTTATTAGCATACAGAACAGTAGAAGAATTAATAAAAAAAGGAGTAGAATGGAAACAGTATTAAGTAAGAATAGAATATCTATTCATTTAATTACAAAGGATAGAATGACAGAATTATCACAACTTTTAGTAAGTTTATGTTTTCAAACTTATAAAGAATTTGATATAGTAATTGTAGATAGTAGTCAACCTGTTCCAATATGGTCTTATAAACCAATTGCAGAAACTATTTTTAGATTATTAATGTTAGGACATGGAGTACAAACTATACATACAATTCCAGATGGTGTTTGTAATGCAAGAAATAAAGCGATAGATGAAGATATATGGAAAGATAAAAATAAATATGTATGTAGAATAGATGATGATAGTGTAGTTGAAATGGATTATTTAGAAAGATTAATTAATTTAATTGAAGGATGTGTATATCATGATAAAGATTGTGAAGGTGATATGTGTAAATGTGAAAAAAGATATGAAGATGTAAAAGATATAATTAAGAAAAATAATATAGGTGCTGTAGGTTGTATAGTTCCATTATGGAGTCAACCTGCTATTATTAGAGATGTAAAATTCTTTAATAAAATTGCATCAGAAATTAAATGTGATGAAGAAGGTAATTTATTATATATAGGTGATGATTTAGGATATTTATGGAATGAAAAAGTTATCAGGCCTGCGAGTCATTTAAGGTCTTCTTTTTTAATACAAAGAAAATTATTTGATTCTCCTTATAATATACGTTATTGTACAAACTTAACTAAAACAGGATTCAGAGAAGAAAGTATATTATCGCTTGATATATTAAGTTATGGATTTGATTTATTAGTAGATACAGGAGCTATAGCTTGGCATAATAGATGTATGAGTGGAGGTACAAGGTCTAATGATTATAATGCTAATGTGGTTTTAGATGATTGGTTTTTTAAAAAATATTTTAAAGAAATTTTTATAAAAGGAAAAATTAAAAAAGAGGTATTAAATTATGGAAGAGATTAGAAAGATAAATATAGTAGGAAATCCTATGGCTACTACAGGATTTGGTTCCCATACACTAGGACTTTCAAAAGCATTGTATAAATTAAGAAAAGGTAATGTTTCAATACAAGCAGGAGATGTAAATCCTGAAAGTAAAAGTATATTAAATAGTGATATAGCTGAAATGATATTTAATAAAAATTTTGAAAGAGAATATAATGTTGTAATAACTTCTCCTCTTTTATGGAGATTAAAATATATAATGAATTGTAAAAATGTAATAGGTTTTGGGGTTTGGGAAGGAGATAAAATTCCTTTACTAATACAACAAAGTATGCAGTATTCTAATCAAATTATTGTTCCAAGTGAACATACTAAGAAAGCTTTTCAACCTTATTATGATAAAAAAATAGAAATTATTCCACATGGTGTAGATAGGTCTTTATTTAATAATGTTGATTATCCATATCATAATACATTAAAATCTCTAAAAAGTAATAAATTTACATTTTTATTTAATAAAGGATGGGCGAAAGGAGAGCAAGATAGAAGTAATCTTCCTTTCTTATTAAGGGCTTTTTGTGAAGAATTTAAACCAAAAGAAAATGTTAGAGTGTTAGCTCATATCAATCCTTCTTATAACAATCCTAATTGGAATATGCAAAATGAAATGTTAAAGTTGAAATTACCTAATGACAATGATAGACCTGAAATTACTGTTACAAATTCTCTTTTTAATAGGGATATGTTGCCCCAACTTTATAATTCAGCTAATTGTTATGTAAATGTAAGTAAAGCGGAAGCATTCAGTATTGATATTTTAGAAGCAATGGCCTGTGGACTTCCTACTATCATAGGTGGTTATGGTGGACAAACAGATTACGCTAAAAATAATGTTACAAGTTTAATATTAGATAAATTTAGGATGGTTAAAGCAAGTGACCCTGAATTTGAATATGAAGAAACTAATTGGGCTGAATATGATTTAGAACAATTAAAAAAATATATGCGTAAAATTTATGAAGATAGTAAATTGGCTGCTGAATTAGGAGAAAATGGCATGAAAGTAGCAGATAAGTATACATGGGAAAATTCTGCTAAAAAATTAATAAAATTTGTAGATAGTATTTAATGATGCCGAGAGTAAAAAGAAAAGTTCCATATATTAGAGTTTGTAGGAGGTGTATAAATAATTTTAACACTTATAAGAAATGGAAACGTTTTTGTTTAAATTGTGAAAAACCTAAAGGTAGACCAAAACAAAATATATATCCTTTGTATTGATAATATGATTAAAAATATTTAATTTAAAATAACCTTTATATATTTCTTATATTTATATTATAACAGAATGAAGGTTATAACAAATCATAGAGGATATAAATTTAAAGGACCAAAAGTGTATGTACAAGTTAAATCTAATGATGAAAAAGAATGTTCAAAGAGTTTAACAGTGACAGATACTACTTTAGATGAAGTATTTTTTAAAATTCTTGGTGTTTTTAAAACATTGAGTAATGGAGGACAGATTTATCATGAAAAATCGGAATTTAACAACAGTGGAAAAGAAAATGAGTGAATCTTCTATTTTTAGAATAGAAGATGAATTAGAATGGTTAGAATATCAAAAAAAAGTAATAACAAATGATTTAAATTCAGGTTTAAGATTAAAATTTAAGAGAGCTGTACGTGACCAAAAATATAATTTAAAAGAAATTGAAAGTAATATTACTCTACATCAAAACACTATACAAGAATTAAAAAAACAAATAAAAGAAGGTGTAGAAGTAAAAGGAGAAAAAGAAGATGACAATATATAATTATGTAAATATAGTAGATGGTAATAATAAACCATTACAGAATATGCAAAAACTTAGAAAATTGCAACAAGATTTTCTAAAAGACCTTGCCAGTGAGCAACAAAGATGTATGAGAGAATATACTCCTTTTTGTGGGGCGTGTGCTATTTTAGATTTTAATAGCAAATTAGATATTATGCAAAAAGAAGTAGAATTAGTAGCTTCAGGACAGATGAATAAACAAGTAACTTTGAATATAGAAGCAGATTGGAATAAATATAATAAAATGAATTTGATAAATTATGACCCAATATTGGAAAAGAAATTAATAGCAGGCACAATTTCTGTAGATGGAGGAATGGTGATGACAGCGTATTACGCTAATTACAAATGTAGTTTAGGTCATGGATTATCTATGCAAATACCTATTGAAGTATATAAACAAAGGATAGTTAAAACCAAATAATTATATGAATACTGAAAGATTTTGGAAAGGTCTAAGTAGAGATGAGAAAAATACAGCCATAGAGATATATCAAGAATATAAAACTAAAGAAGTATGTAGAGATTTAACAGTATCTGAATCAATGGTTCTAATTACCCTTATTGATAGTTTTATGAAATCTACTAGATATTATGATGCAGATTTAAAATATGAATTTGGACAAAAATTAGAACTTCAATGGAAAAAAAATGTATTGGAATCTTTATACTACCTAAAAAATATAAAATTCATAAATAGTGAATTATCACATACTTCTCAAGAAGGTGAAATAGTAAATAGATTAATAAAAATGTTTGAAAAAAAGATAGAATTAACTAGTGTAAATAAAAATAAAAAGGTTTTACAATATGAAGGTACATGATGAATGGCTTGATAATTTATTAGAAGACCCTGTAAAATTTGTTAATTTGTATTTTAAAAATGGAAAAGGAGAACCTTTTAAATGTACTTCTTATCAAGCAAAAATTTTAAAAGATGCTTTTTATAAAAAATATAAAAAAACAATTATACTTATGCCTACACAAAGTGGAAAAAGTGAAATTGTTTCTATCATTATATCTTTAATTGCAATATTTTATCCTAATGAAAGAATATTAACAGTTTCTTATACACAATCACAATCTGAAATTATTTTTAGGAGAACTAAGGACCATTTATTATATGATAATTTACAAATCTCTAAATTAATTGATTTAAATGCCAAATTAACAGAGACTGAGATTAATATGAATAATGGTACACAAATTAGGTGCAAATCTGTTGCTTTAAGTTCAAGAGGTGAAAGTTTATTAGGATTTGATGCTACTGTATTAATTATAGATGAAAGCGGTAGTATAGATGATGATATTTATCAAACTAAACTTATGAGGATGATAGTAGCAAGAGGTGAAAGAATATCTATAGAAATAGGAACACCTCATACAAAAAATCATTTTGAAAAATCATTTAGAAATACTTCTTATCATTCTTATAAGATAGGATGGGAAGAAGCAGTATCTGAGGGACAATTAAATGCAGAAGAAGTTTTTGAAAGAAAAAGGAATATGTCAACCAGAGATTTTGATATATGGTATAATTGTAATTTTCCAGAAGAAGAAATAGAAAGATTTTTTTCGGCAAAATTATTAGAAGAATCACAATTTGAAAATTTAGATGATTTAGAATTGGGTGTGATAGTAGCGAGATATTTGGGAGTAGATGTAGCAAGATTTGGAAATGATTTGACTGTATATACAATAATTGATGTATATGAACATTTAGTAGACCCAAAAAAAAAATATGTAGTTGTAAAAGATATAATACATACAAGTAAAAAACCCCTTACAGACGTAATAGGTAGAATACAAGAGCTACATAAAAAATGGATTTTTAATAAAATATCAATAGATGCAGTAGGAGTAGGGGGAGGGGTATATGATGTTATAGCAGAAAAAAGAGAATTAAGAGAAAGAATAGTTGAATTTCAAGCTAGTAGAAAAGCAATTGAAAGTGATAAGTTTTTAAATAAAAAAGCAGAGGTTTATCAGATAATGTTAAGATTATTAGAACAAGGATTACTCAAAATAAATAAAAAACATAATAATTTGATAGAAGATATGCTTAACATAGATTATGAATATACATCAAGTACTAAAAAGAAAATAGTAGACCCTCCCAAATCTCCTGATTTTTGTGATAGTCTTTCAATAGCTGTATCGTTATTAGGTAATCCTTTAAAAAGTAAAGGAAGTTATGGAATATACTAAAAGAATTTAAATATTCAGTAAATATTTTATTATAAGATGGAAATACTAGATTTATTTAGGAAAAAGGATTTAGATAAAAAAGAACATGTATTTTCTATACATTCTGCTCCAACTTTAAATACACCAGAAATAGAAATTCCTACTAATAAATTGATTGAAGATTTTAAAAAAAATAGAATAACCATTTTTAATAAAAATAAACAGAAATATATTTCAGAAAATTTTTACTTAGCTGAAAATTTTAAAGGAAAAATTATGTTAGATATGAAAGCTTTTCCTAATACAATAGGTGAGAGACATCCTATTAATTTTGAATTAATGGAAAAATGGTATAGTGATGACGCTTTTTGTACAGGTATAGTAGATAAATATGTAGATTTTACATTAGCTGGTGGTTTTTACATAAAAACTGAAGAAAAAAATGAAAAAAAAATAATTGTAGATTGGATGAGAAGAAATAAATTTGATAATAATTTAAGAGACTGGTTAAGAAAATATTTTATAACAGGTAATGGTTATTTAGAAATGAGTGGTCCTAAAAATAAACCCCCTACTTCTATCAAAATATTAGATTCAAGATATATGTATGTTAGGAGAGATAATACAGGTAATATATTAGGATATACTCAATATATGGGAGGATTTAATGCTCCTATATTTTTTGACCCTCATGAAATAGCGCATATGAAATACAAAACTATCAAAGATTATGCTTATGGTATAGGTGTAATATTTCCTTTAACCTATACCCTTATTAAAAAGTCTGAAATGATAAAAGATGTATGTGTTATTATTAAAAGAAAAGCAAATTCTCCTATTGTTGGCACAGTAGGAACACCAGAATCTCCTGCATCAGATGAAGCAGTAGCTCAAGTTGCCAAAAATATGGAAGTTTTACATTCTAAAACAGAAATTTCTGTATCACATTTAATAAAATTTGGATTAATTGATTTTGGTAATATAGGAGATAAATTTATAGAACCATTAAAAATATTAAATAATGAATTAATAACAGGTGCACAAGTGCCAGAAGTGTTATTGGGTAGAGGTAATATTCCAGAAGGAATAGCAGATACACAATTAAGAGCCTTTGACAGAAGGATAGAAAGTATCCAACAAGATGCTGAAAAAGTAATAGAGGAAAATATAATAAAAAGAATACTAATAGGTCATGGTTTAAATCCTGATACTATAATAGATTTTGAATGGGGCAAACCTAATGATAATCAAAAATGGGAAGAAATTAAAAGATTTGAAGAATTGTTAAGAAATCCTTTCTTATCTATTCCTTTAAAGATAGAATTAGAGAAAAAATTAGCAGAATTATTAGGAATTAAAAATTTAAGACAAACTCCTGAAGAAGAAAGAGAAGCAGAACAAAATAGGAAACAACCTATAGTACCAGGTAGTAATTCTAATGAATTTTATGAAAGTAATGAAAACATAGATAGAGTATTGAAAGATATGGTTAAAGATTATTCTATTGAAAGCTGGTTGGGATTTAATTATAGAAATTATCAAGAAAATATACAAAATTATATTTATTCACCAGAATATGATGAAGTATTAAATGAATTATTATTAGCTAAAAATCCTGAACAAGTTAAATTGGGTATGTTATCAAATATACAAAAAGAAAAATTTAAGAGGGTTTTAGGACAAGGATTAAGTGATAATTTAACTATGAATGATATAGCTAAGTTGATAAAAAATGATGTAAAATTAAAACCTTTAAAAACTAATGGTAGAAATATTCCTGTTGATATTAGAGCTATAAATATGGCGCGTACAGAAGTTGTTAGAATATCAAACAGTGGTGTTTTAAAACAATTACAAACTGAAGGATTTAATCGTTATCAATGGGTAGCTGCTTTAAGTGAGAGAACAGATGAACAATGTGAAAATTTAAATGGTAAAATATTTGAAATAAATACAGGACCAATGCCACCTGTACATAATATGTGTAGGTGTACTATAATAGGAGTATTAAAATGATTGAAGAAGATAAGGGATTTAAAGTAGGGTTTACAGGAATGCCTATATCTATTAATCAAAATAATTTACCCAAATGTCCAATATGTTTTAAATTTGGAAATATATGGGTTTTAGATGCTTTTTTTTGTGGTGTACACGCGATACAAGCAGTAGAATTATTAACTAGAAAAAATTTTAAAGTGGAGGAATTATTTAAAGAAAATGGGAATGAAAAGCTGTCCAAGGTGTAATATAGTTATAGCTTGGAATGATTACTCTGGTCCAGATTTTGTTCATGAATGTAATTCTCAAAATTCTACATTGGACCAAGAAGATATTGTTAAATTAGATGCAGGAAATACAAATTTACAAGGAATGTCAAATAAATTACAAGGAACAAAAGGTGAATTTGATGTACATGAAAATACTGAAGATTATACAGATAGAGGTAATAAAAAATCTACTACCAAAACACGACAGCATTTTGAATATATTAAACTTAAAGATGAATCTTGTTAAAATTAGTTATTATATTAACTAGTTAATATATTTTAAATATTACATTAGGCTTTTAATTATTATAAGTAGGTGGTCATACAATGCCATATGGTGGTACTAGTCCAGAAGAAGATAAAAAAATTGAAGATTGTGTTCAAACAATGTTAAATCAAAGAAATTTTAAATCTAGTTCTTCTCAAGGAAGTAGAAAAACTTCTGCGATAGCAATATGTAAAGCTCACATAATGGGTTCAGAAAAAGTTATGATTGATGGAAAAAAATATACAAAAGAAGGATATCTTATTGTAGCAGAGAACGTTCCAGTTAAATTTAGTTCTAAAATAGAATATATTAAAGAAAAGGAGGATACAAATGGTACAACCAAAAATTAAAGTAGCAGGTATAGCAATCAGACCAGGAATAAGTAGAAATAATATTAAGTATACTGTAGAAGAATTAAAGAAAACTGCCCATGAATTGGGAAATAAACCTATTCTTAAAGACCATATAAGTCAAACTGATAATGTTATTGGAAAAACAATAAGTGCGAGTTTCAGTAAAGATATGAAAGGAGAAGGTGTTTTTTATGAAGGTTGGGCTAAAGAAGATGGTACAGGTATTGTAGAAAGAATAGAAGATGGTAGGATTTCTGAGGTAAGTATAGGTGCTATTGTTGAAGAAATGATTAAAGAAAATGAAGAGGATTCACATATAATAGCAAGGGGAATACATTATCTTGAATTGTCTACTACTCCTACACCAGGAATTGTAGGAACTTCTATATCACAATCTGCGGAGAATTTTATTACAGAGGATTACTTTCCAGAAGGAATAAAATTTATAAATCCAATAATAAAACCTTCTACTCAGATAGTTGAATTTAATTCAACAAGAGGCAAAAATATGGAAGATGATATAAAAACAAATGAAACCCATGATAATCAAGTTGAAGATTTGAAGAAACAGCTTAAATTAGCTGAAAATAAAATATCTGGATTTGAAGAAAAAGAAAAACAAACATCTGAAAAGATTAAATTTGATTTGAATGAGGTTTATAAAAATCTTGCTAAAGAAAAATTTATTGAAGCAATTGATGTTTCTAAATTAAGTGAAGAAACAGTTAAAGCATTAATAAATACTTTAAAGCAAATTAAAAAAGAAGATACTGTTGAGACTTCAGTAAACAAAACGAAAGGTGTTATTTCTAAAGAGAAAGAAACATTTAATGAATTACCAGATAACTATTTTATAGAAAAAACAGGAAATGGTAAAGTTAATTTTGGAGTTAACTTAGATAAATATGGTAATTTTATAAGAGGTGTAAACTAAGATGGCATATGATAGAGCGTTATTGGTTAATCCTTTAGGTATTCCTGAAATTATAACTGCAAAAGTTTCTACTGCAATAGCATTTGTTAGTGGTGGAGATTTAGTTGTAGCAGGAAGCGTAACTACAAATTTAGGTTCTACTATAGGTACTTATAATTATGGGGACTTTGTAGTAAGTAGGTCTAGTTCTTCTGGAAATGCTATAGGACCAGTAGGAATGGCCATGAATAACAATGTAAGCGGCGGTGATGTTGCGATTCTTTCAAGAGGAATTGTAATTTTACAAGCAGCAGGTGTAATCGAAACAGGTGAAAGAGTTGTATCAAGTCAAACTGGTACAAGTGTAGGAGATGTTTCAACTCTTGGTGGACAAGGTGTAGTAGCATCAGGAACAAGCAATGTACACGATTTAGCGAGAGTAATTGGAATAGCTTTAACACCAGCAGCAGATGATGGATTTGTGTTAGTTAAATTAACACTTTAGGAGAAAAAAAA
>C687J35021_10000726_pt1 | contig 25326 bp, 34 predicted proteins | sample RifCSPhighO2_12_FD_35021 | JGI IMG/M metagenome (IMG submission 35021) | reverse complement strand
GGCTTCAAAGACGCNACNACCGATCCCGCGACGATCCGCCAGCTCTTTGCGAAACCCTGCAACCTCGGAATTGCGACGGGCCACGGGCTCTACGTGTTGGACGTGGATAAGCACCATGACGGGGAAGCCACGATTCAAGATTGGGAGGCGGATCACGGCCTGCTGCCGCGCACGTACACCGTGCAGACGCCACGTGGCGGGCGGCACTACTATTTTACGACCACTACCACCGCGCCGACTGGCGCCGGTTTGAGCCGTGGCGTGGACGTGCGCGGGGATGGCGGCTACGTCGTCGCGCCCCCAAGCGATGGCTATACGGTGCTGGATGGCGCACCGCTGGCGTCGCTGCCCGACTGGCTGGCCGCGATGAAACCCGTTAAAGCGTCTCAGCCCATCGCCCCCAATGGCGTCATTCCACGCGGCCAGCAGGACGATGAGCTCCACCGCCTGGCCTGCAAGCTGACGCGGGAGGGCTTGTCCCCTGAAACGATCCGCGCGGGATTGACCACTGCACTGCTGGCCTGCCCGCAAGACCCCTCCAAGCCGTTTACCGAGGCGGATATTGATCGCTGGATGGCGGGAGCGGCGAAGTTGGTAGAGACGCCAGAGGATGCGCCGCCGTGGGTGGCCTATCACCTCCCCACCACCGGCAAGGGGATGCAACCCGTCTGTAACGCCGCGGCGGCGGTCGAATTGTTGGAACACCACCCGCTCTTTCACGAGGCGATTTGGTTTGATGGCTTTCGCAATCGCCTGATGACCACATGGGAAAAGCCGAGCCCCTCGGAGTGGCAGGACACGGATACGCAACGACTGCTGGTATTTCTCCAACACGAGATGCGTCTGACGCGCCTCAGTAAAGAGGCGGTCAGCGACGCCTTGGGCGTCCTGGGCACTCGGCACCGGCGTCATGAAGTGGTGGACTGGCTCAAGACGATTGCGTGGGACGAGACGCCACGCATCGAGTCGTGCGTGACGCGGTACTTCGGCGCGCCAGACACGGCGTACATCCGCGCCGTCAGCCGGAACTTCTGGCGGAGTCTCGCCGCGCGGATCGCGCGTCCCGGCTGCCAAGTGGATCATATGGTGGTGCTGGAAGGCCCGCAAGGCCAGGGGAAAACCAGCGCCTTGCGAGTCATCGGCGGCGCGTGGTATCTCGCCATGAGCGAATCGGTGCTGAAGAAAGATTTTTTTCAACTCCTCCCTGGACATCTCGTGGTGGAAATCGCCGAGCTCGACAGCTTTCAATATGCCGAAGTGACCCGCATCAAACAAATTATCTCCACCCCGTCAGACAGCTTTCGCGCCTCCTATGGCCGCTTCCCTCAAACGTGCGCGCGGCAATCGGTCTTCGTGGGCACGACCAATGACCTCTACTACCTCCGGGACATGACGGGGAACCGTCGGTTTTGGCCGGTGCCGTGCACGACGCTGGACCTCGTTGGACTGGCGCGCGTGCGCGAGCAGCTCTTTGCGGAAGCGGCCCACGACATTCGGGCGCAGGCGACGTGGTGGGAAATGCCTGAGGAGACGGCGGCGGAACAGGATGAACGACGGGAAGAAGATGCCTGGGAACCGCCCTTACGGGATTTCTTGCTGGATCGCCTTGATGTCACGATTGCAGAAGTCTTGACCGACGGGCTGCATATTCCCGTCGGGCAGATTGGCCGCAGCGAGCAACGCCGCGCCGCCGCCATTCTGACGAAGTTCGGATGGCAGCGCAAAACGATCCGGCGGGGAGACGACACGGTGAAGCGCTGGCGGCGCGCGGAACGGCAGGCGGGAGACGAAGCGCTGGCGGCGGATACTGATGTGTCCGTATGACCAAAATTGGGTACACGAAGGGTACACACGTAAGTTATTGTCGCACAACGATGTGTACCCTGTGTACCCTATGTACCCTTAAAGATATAGATTTTCAATTCTATAGTGGGGAGTTATAGAACGGCTGCATAGAGGGGTACACAAGAGTACACAAGGCCATAATTGATGCACTCCATGGGCTTCTTAAAGACGGGACAGAAAGCTCAGCCCAGCAAGGGACAGCCACAAAGCTCAGCAACGGGTTCTGGTCACAGGGTGGGGCCAAGACACGTTTTCAGGGAGATCGTTGAAACCTCTGCCTTAAAGTAGGGCAAGGCGTCGATTCTACACGCGGTTGGTTCAGGGCGTTGTTACCCCTGCGCCTCGTCTGCGCTCTTCGTCAGATCGTCCATGTACAAGCTGTCTGGCCCGAGCAATACGTCATGCGCGATCGCCTCGTGGTCCCCGCAGAACCAGACCCCCTCGCCATGCTCCGCCAACGGGGCGGCGGTGGCCAGGAGTCCGCAGACCTCACAGCTGGGAATCGGGCCGTTGGTGCTCATCCTCGCTGTTCCACCGCGTGGACGATGGCTTCTTTAGCAAGCGTGATGGCTATTTCTAAATCGCTTACCATCTTTTCATCATCGAAGCGAACTATGAACCTCAGCCCATCCTCTGCACGAGCCACTAACCGCCTTATGGCAATGACCAATTCCTCAGTTTCCTTAGTCATGGTGTTCTTCTCCAATTAATTGCGCCACGTCGTCAGGAGGTTCATTTCAAACTGGATTTGGCTTTGCTGTGAGGCCAGCCACAGGAAGCGGCTGAGATTCAGCGGTTGGGGCTCATCGGAGCCGCGATACATCGTCAGCGGGACGGATGGATCAATCACGCCATCGACCAGGAAGTTGACGTATTCGATGGTGGTCATTTAGAGCCATCGCTGCCGTAGGGCATACCCGCCGCTGATATGATGATGTGGCGTATAGTCTCTGTCTCCGTTCGAATGGTCATTCGACGGGCAGCGATTTCCGACACAGACAAACCCTTGAGGAAAGAGTGCGTCGGAGAGGGCATAGACGACAGCGAAGCCTATATCCATTCCACATCCTGACATTCCTACGCTGTCGTCATCATGCCAACGGCTGTCAACGGCGCTTGACACCAGCCCGCTGATGTTTCGATCCTTGACGATGACGGCGATGTGCCGGTACATTCCTGACTTGGCACGGCTCTTCAACACCGTTGAGATCGTGTCTCCTGGCTGGATCATATCTTGTAACTGCTGAATCGCGTTACGGATTCGCTGAGCTTGTTCTTGCTTCTTGGTGACGCGCTGACGGCTTATTGTTTGTCCTCCGGCGCTGCTCATTGTTCCGCCTCCTCCTGATTGTTGGTTCCGACACACCACGTTTGGTGGTTCTGCGGACAGTTGATGAAGATCGGTGCTTGTGGTGCCTCATCTTTGGCGATACAGTTGTACGGATACGCGCCATATCCTGCGAACACCATTTGTTCCTGACAGTGCGAGAGGCTACAATCTGCGTTCACAATCACTGCATGGCAAATCATCGTCCTGCTCCTCTCTCCTTACTTCAGCCGTTGTTTAATTTGTGTTATCCGATACACGCTGCCTTGCCCTTTGCGGACGAGTGACAGGGCTTCCGCTTCGCTGATGTGTGAGTGTGGGCAATAGCGCGTGATCGTTCCTTCATGCTTTATTTCCCTCTGGCAGTGCGTAGTATGCCCAGGGATTTTCCGTGTGAATCCGTAAATATGGTTACTTGGGCTGGCGGTGGCCGTTGCGGTCACGGTCACTTGGTAATAGACGTGGTTGCTTTCCGTCCATGTCTCAGTTTCATGTGCTCGTTCCATCTGTACCATAATCCCCCCAACCTTTTCAAGACCTTTCATTTTTCCCCCCTTTCCTGTTATATGTTTTGCTACATTCCGACCGAAAAAAACTCATTCCCGATACCCGATTTTTGCTAGCGCCTGCTGGCCGAGTGGTGAGATGCGCGTTTTCAATTTTCCCGTCTCCCACCGTTGCAGCGTCACGTAACTAATGCCAATCTCCCGTGCCACGTTCTCAATGCTCCGCCGCTGCGCGGTTCTCCAGGCTCGCAGTTTTGCTCCATCAATCTGGTTCATAGTGTTTATTATAGTATAAGCTTACCTGCTGTCAAGCGATTTTTCAACTATTTCTGTCTGGGTGGGTGTGCTCAATCCATGCCGTGTGATTGCACGGCAACCTTCGAGATCGTGTCTGTAATCGAGTCACAGAGGCTATATTTTCTGCTATAGTGAGGAAATAGGTTGATTTGTGCGTTCCTGCTGCGGTATAAGTATTTTAGGATCATCGCTGGTTTACCTCGTGGAGGTCTCCCAGCCGTGTCGCATCGAGTGAGGATGCGGGGCGGCTGGGGTTTGTGTTGTTGAGGAAGCGTTCTGTGCCTGCCATTTTGTCCGCTGTGCCAACTGCCGATAGTGTCAATCAAAGTGCCAATTTTCGCAAGGCAGCCCATTTGAAAGCCTATCAATTTCAGCCTGGACATGCTCCCCTCAATGGTGGTGGCCGGCCTAAAGGGAGTCGGAACTCAATTGATGTCCTCCTCGACGCTGCGCCGAAGATCGCGAAGGCGTATGTAACCGCCTGTGTCAAGGATCGTGCACCTGGGACGCTCAATGATGCCAGGAAATGGATCATGCCCATCGACTCCGACGCTGCCCCGACGGTGCAAGTCGGATTGCTGAGGTTCCTAGAGGCTGGCCTGGCCACTACCCCTAGTGGTCTGCCCGTAATGTCCGATAATCCACAGCTTATCTCCAGCCCTGAACAGCACCTAACCCACACGCCCACAAGCACTTAGTGTTTAGAATGTCTTATAATGGAGATTCTGTTAAATCTACCGACGCTGCCCCGACGGTGATTGGATCAGCGACGAGGATTGACCGGCTTGCGCAGACGCTGGCGTGGTGTCAGCGACGAGCGGAGGCACGGTCAGCGACGGAGACCCCCCACCCCACCGCTGAGTCTATGAATATCCCTTCTCATTCCACCCCTCCTCCGCGCACACCAAAAATTGTCACGGTAAGTGAATGCCTCTCGTGACGATGCTCTGCGAGACCTGCCAGGTGGTTGGCCGCTACCTGCTCGAAGGGGATCGTCGCTGTACACAATGCGGAAATCCAGTCGTTCTCCACAATCAGTCCTTGACAGGCACCAAGAGCTTTGAGCAGTTCACTCGCAGTATTGTAGCCAGTGCACCGCAGCCTATCAGGGACGTAGCCCTGAAGCCCTCAGTAGATGCTCATGTCAGTAGTCATTGATTCTGTAGTCGAGCGCACCTTCCTCTCCCAGGCGGAGCGGGACAAGTACCTGGAGATTCTAGAGCAGCTCGGCCCAGAACGCGCCAAGCTCGAATGGCTGACTGCCAAGAATCTTGTGCGCAACAAACGGGACTTCGCCCACTTCTGCCGGCACACCCTCGGCTACGCCAAGATGCTCCCTGACCATGAGCGCCTCTGTCAGTGGATGCAGGCGAATCAGGGAACGCCGAAGCTGATCCTCATGCCGAGAGGCTCGTTTAAGTCATCGCTCGCCACCATCGGGTATGCGTTGTGGAAGTTGCTGAATAACCCCAACCTGAAAATCCTGATCTACTCAGACACCACGGAGAAAGCGGAGCGCTTCTTACTCTCGATCAAGAATCACATCTTGGGGCTGGAAGGTCAGTCAGGCTTTCGCTACCTGACGCATCAGCAGACGTGGGAGGTGAATCCCCAGGAGAAGACGTGGAACCAGTCCGCCATTGTCATTTCGGCCAGAACGCAAGGTCACTTCGTGCCCTCGATCGATGTAGCGGGCATTGAGACGAGTAAGGCGGGGATGCACTATGACCTCATCATTTTCGATGACATCGTGACTGACCGGAACATTACCACCATCGACCAGATGGATAAGGTGGATAACTGCTATCGGGATGCGCTCTCGTTGCTGATGCCAGGCGGCGAGCTCGTCATGCTGGGGACGCGATGGCACTTTGGGGAACTGTATGGCCGCATCCTCGCCAAAGACGCGGCTCATTGGCAAGTCTGGCAACGGGATGCGGAAGTCTCCCCCAGGGGGGAGCCGTTTCCCTACGCGGCCATTGGCTTGACCCAAGACTTCCTGATGCGCCAGAAAGCCGCGCAAGGCACCAAGAAATACTCATGCCTCTATCGGATGAGCCCCCAGGATGATGAGACCGCGACGTTTAAGCACGAGCATTTTCGGTTCTACCAACCCGCCCATAACGAATACTTCGACCGGTGGCTGGCCACGCTGTACATCACCGGTGTTCTGGATGCCATTCCGCCGCCCACGTCTGATCATGGGGACGATGCGGCGATTACCGTCGTCGGAACGGATGCAGCCCATACGATGTTTCTCCTGGATGCCGTGGCGCAGCGGATGAGCCCTGAGCAGCAAATCGACTGGGCGTTAGCGCTTCATGCCAAGTGGCGGTTCCGGAAGTTCGGCTTAGAGACCAATGCGTTTCAGAAGATGTTGAAATCCACACTGGAGCTGAAGCTGCGTGAGCTGCGATCCAAGCCTCAGTACCACCCGTTTGAGATTGTGGAGTTCAACGGGGTGACGCAGGGCAACAAGGAGCGCCGCATTGAAGGACTCCAACCCTGGCATGAACAAGGTCTGATTCGCTTCCCCGGCACCTCGGTCGAAACCCTGACGGGCGTGTGGAGTAAATTGGCCTATCAGATGATCGAGTTTCCTCACAGCCAACATGATGATGCGCTCGATTCCCTGGCGTACCATCTGAACCTCAAGCAAGCTGGCTATGAGCGACCGCAGGAGGTGGAGTATCCCCGGACTTCCGCTGCCTGGTATGAGCGGGAAATCTGGCGCCCGCAGCAACTCAAGGAGTTGCAACGAGCCCCCCGATGGCGAAGACCCGCGACACCCCAACTCGCATTCAGCTAACCGAGAGATTGGCGTCTCTCAACCGTGGAGGTCGAATGGCTCGTGAAGGATCGTTGGAAGATCGGGATGAGGAAGCGCGGAGGAACGCGGCAGAGGCGTCGGCTCGCACAGCACGGCAAGTAGAGGTGGATCGGCGTGAGGCCATCAAGGTGGCTCAGGCGAAAGCGGAGGAAGGCGGGGCGCCTCCCTTGGTACGGTCAGTCTGATGCTCACGCCTGACACGTTGGTCAACGACCCCCAGCGGGTGGAGATCGCCTGGCAAGCCCACCTGACGCGCACGCGGGATCGCATCACGGCCTTCCGTGCGAAACTGGATGCCGGGGTGCGGGATGACGGGGAGCGGCAACTGATTGAGGAAGCGATCCAGCATCTGGAAGGTCAGTTGGAACGGTCCGCGCCAGCGACTCAGGTGAGGCCTCAAGAGACTTCCCTCTTGGTCTCCATGATTCAGGGATTGAAGGCGGAGATGGCGGAGTTGAAGGCACGGTTTTTGCCTGGGACGTCTCCGGAGAGTGTGCCTCCAACGCCTGAGCTGACATGACGGAGGAGTTGTGGGGAAAGACCTTGCCTCCGTTGAAGGTCGTCAAACCCAAACAGTTGATGGAACGCCTCCCCAAAGGGTGGGTGCGCCAAGATGCCTATGACGCCCGGCAGATGGTCAAGGGGACGTGGAGGCGGAGGGAGTCGAAGGCCTAGACGATGATCCCCATCACGCCGGATGAACTGGCTCGGTGGCGAGCCGAGGTGGAGCTTGGCGTCGAGTTCCGCGACAAGGAGTTCGGCACCTATCGCCAAGCCCAGCCTGGCTCGCCGCCCACCACGACCCTCGCTGGCCGGAACCTCGATTACTTTGAGCAGGGGGCGAGGAACGACGACTTCGAGCTCCCGCTCAACCTCGTCTTTCCCATCATCAAGAATGTCGTGCCCACTCGCTTCTTCCAGAATCCCCGCGTCACGGCCATGCCGGAGTTCCGCAGTGAGACGGCGGGGGAAGATGCGTTTTACGTCTCTGAGCTCATCAACCGAGACCTGCGCGACCCCTTGCTTCGAATCAAAGACACGGTACAGCTGTCTGTGTTCGACGGCTATGTCTTAGCACTCGGCTATGTCAAGATCGGTTATGCCACCGAGTTCGGAGCCGACATCCTCCCTACGGAGGTTGAAGAACGCAAGAAATTCCGTGACAAGCTCAAGGAGCAGGTGAAGCAGGTGGTGGACAATGTGCTCACGGTCACCGGGTTAAGGGCTTCCACCCCGCCTGAGCCTCCTGAGCCAGAACCCATCCACGTCGAAGAATCCATTCGTTCCGAGCATCCGTACATCCAGTGGATCAGCCCCTTCGATGTGGTGATTGACCCCAGGGCGCGTGAGATCACGGATGCCCGGTGGGTCGCGCAGCGGATTCGCCGCACCCTGGCGGAAGTCAAGCGAGACCGTCGCTACAGCCGAGCCAAGTCTGAACTGACCCCCGATGCCGTGGATGATTCTCGGATTGCTGAGACGTTCATCGAAGAGTTTCAGACCGTGGATGTCTGGGAAGTCCACTATAAGGATGCTCGAGCTGAGACGGGGATTCGAGTGTTGACGTTTGCAGCCACCCAGGAGCAGACGAAAGTCCTCCTCCATGAGGACAATCCTTATGATTTGGGCGGATGGCAATACGAGCAGTTGACTGAGAACAAGCACGGCCATCGGCTCTATCCAATCTCCACCATCTCGGTGATCCGTCCCCTGATTGACCGCATCAATTCCACCTTCGATGCCGTGTTGGAGCAAGTGGACAAGTTCATGGCGAAGATCGCCTACAACGAACGTGTCCTGCCGGAAGGTGAGCAAGCGTTGGATCAGCCGACTATTGGAACTAGGGTTAAGATTAGCGGCACCGAGGATGTCCAAGGGGCGATTCGAGTGATCACCATGAACCAAGTCCAAGCTGACATGCTGGGATTGGTCAACCAAGTGGTCGATTTGGTGATTCTCATCACGGGACTCACTCGCGCCCAACTGACCGGCCTGACGACCGCCCAGACCGCCACGGAAGCGCAGATCGGGCAGTCTGGCCAGAATCTCCGCCGAACCGATGAGTCCAACACGGTCTCGGCGTGGTTTACCCGCGTCATCACCAAATACTGGCGGGTCAAGGCGCAGTTCCAAGACCTGACCGAGATCGATCTCATCAAGGATGCGGGGATGCTGAATGCGGAAACCGGGGTGCAGCAGACCCAATGGTATCCTCCGCTTGACCAAGCCCGCGCGGATCGCCTCAAGGCCAGTCGTTTCCGCTTCGATTTGGAAGTCTCCTCCATGCAGAAGCCCAACCTGGAGATTATCCGGGCGCAGTTCGAGGCCTTCATGCGGGCGCTCATGGAGCCAGTGGTCACCCAGGGACTTGCACTCGATGGCAAACGAGTCTCTGTCCAAGAAGCGGTGCGACAATGGAGCCGCTTCTTTGAGGAATACGGGTTGGGGAATCTCAGTAAGCTCATCGTGCCGGTGCAAGACCCCAATGTCCTCAACTCCTTGCTGACCTACGGTCAGAAGCCTGAGCAAACGAATGGCAATGGGACGGATCGTTTGGCAGGGCAGGTGCCAAACCGAGCTGACCTCATCTCTGCCGCTGCAGGAGAACGAGGTCAGGGAGCCAGTCCGGTATGAGCGCTTTCACTGGCACCTATGCGGTCGTTGACGGCCAGGTGCGGAAGGTCTCAGACTCCATTCCCACCCTGGCGCGACCCGTCTATTTCAACAAGGGGGGAGTGCCCAGCTACGATCCCTCAGCCAAGCGAACCTTCCAGTCGAAGTTGGAGAAACGAAGTTGGCTCAAAAAATATGGGTTGAGAGAGGGAGGAATTGTCGTACCAGGCAAGCGGTGGGATGGCCCTACGCACAAGGCGACTAAGCTCAGTTGGGAGAAGAAGCAAGCCCATCGGCAGCGGCAAGCCTTCATCCAAGCCAGGGGAGGGGTCAACGGGTTGCTCGACCGCATTCAACGAAAGGAAGGCATCTATGTCTGATGAAGTGGCGAAGCAGTTTGAAGCGGAGCCACCGCTTCTTAAATCAGAAGGGAGAAGCGTCACTCTCTCGGTGNCATTGCACCCCAACAATGAGATTTAGTTTCAACTGCCGATGGGGAATAAGGTGCTGGCGTATGGACTCTTGGAAGTGGCTTGCGCTTAACTGGACAAGTTATACTTCATGCATGAGATGAAGACGACCCAAGCATCCCGTGGTGGGATTGAAGGGCTGTTGAAACGGATGAATGGAGGGTGAGATGCCAACTGGAGGATCGTATCGGAAAGCGGATGTCACGGCGTCAGTCTTGAAGCGCCAGGTGGCCAAGCGGGTTTCGTATAACCAGACCCAGATTCGTCCCCGCAGCGGGGATGCGACAGGGAAGTTTGCGGGGATTGGTGCAAGTGGCGGGACGATGAATACGGGCGGGAAGCGTCGGCCAGGGAGTCGAACCGTGAGGTAACGGATGCCAGTCGGTAGCAAGGTGCATAAGGTTTACAAGGCGTTGCTCCGTCAAGGCAAGTCGAAGGCATCCGCAGCTCGGATCGCTCAGTCTCGGACAGGGCGTTCCCTTGCCACCGGGCGCAAACCCAAGCGGAAACGGTGATGGGCAATCTCGCTGGCTGGGACATGAAGGAAGTCAATAAGTGGTGGAAACGAGGAATAGAGAAGGAACGCGCCTGGTTGACGAACTCCCCCAAGCCTTTTAAGGGAGATAGGTTCAGCGTTCCAACCAACTTCAGTAACTTTGCGCCTCCGATCAAACGCTCCAAGGGGTCTTATGCGCGTTAGCGTGGACATTCCTGAGCAGCACACAGGGATGGAAGCGGCTCTGGTGCGCCAGTTTGCTGAAATGCAGCGCCAGCTCATGGGGCTGGTGAAAGACCAAACCTCCTCCAAGCATCAGATGCACTCCATGATGATGGAAGGGCTAGCTGATCAACAGGCGAAGTTCGTCAAGGCGATGGAGTCCTTGATGGCGATGGTCAGCCACGCCATGAAAGCTCAGGCTCCCACGCAGGAGATGATTGGCTCCCTGCAACGCCTGAAACAATCCATCACCGAGTTGCCAGGAGACTTGAAGCAGACCTTGAACCGGCAATATCAGGAGTTCCAGAAGCATTCGATGGGAAAGCCCATGGAGACGAACGTCACCGTGGAGATGCCGAAAGGGTTGACGAATCGTCTAGATGCCCTAGAGACCGCGTTGGTGGAGGGAATGCATCGCTCACGCAGCCGCACCTTTGGGAGTAATTACTGATGCCTTCTAGCCCGAATTGGAACGCCCAACAGACAAGGACACGTCCAGCCATGGGGAAGAAAAAACCCGTGAAGAAGAAGTCTCGTAAGAAGTCCTATTGATCGTAGCTCTAGCCTGATCCGTTAGAGCGCCAACAAAGTTTTAGAGCCAGTAGGGGCCTACTACCCTGCTGGCTCTTTTTGTTGGTCTGGCCGATCNCGACGATTCGCCTGCTCGTCACAGGCCGCACGTACCCAGAGCCGTGCCTGGGAAGCAGCAGGAGGGCAGGATGCCCACCGTGGACGAAGTCTCACAGGATCGGCAGACGTACGGGAACGCGCCTGGGTGGTCAAGCAGCAAGACGACCTCCCCGGCAGCCTCCCCGCCTGCTCCCGAAGCGCCACCAGTGGAGGAGTCGCTACCCTCCGACGAAGCCGCCGCCCCGTTAGCGGAAGAGGCCGAACAGACCCCAGCAGCCGCTCAGCCATCGGAGGAGGGCACTCCGTCATCAACCCTGGCTGAACCTGTGGCTGATGTCCCGTTCCACAAGCACCCGCGCTGGATTGAGCGGCAGAATGAGCTAGCGCGGGAACGGCAAGAGAAAGCCGAGCTCCAACGGCAGAACCAGTTGTTGTTGGAGACGATGCAACGGGTGGCACCCCAACCCCAGCCCGCATCCCAGCCGGATTTCTGGGAAGGCCGGGTCAACCATCCTGATCCTGTCACCGCGCAATACTGGCAAGGGCAGAAGCAGATGTTTGAACTGGCGGTGGAAACCGGTAAGCAGCGAGCCATTGCGGAGCTGCAGCCTGTCATCCATGCGGGGATGCAGAAACTTGCGGCGATTGATACCAAGAACTTCCGACAAGAGAACCCGGATATTCAGCCGGGGTCTCAGGAAGAAGCACTGATCATCGCCTACATGGAAGGGCGTGTGGATGGGGTGCGTCACCCAATCGACTCGGCTCGGAACAATGCCGTCGTCAAACGGCTCGAAGCGGAAAATCGAGCCTACAAATCAAAACAGGCGTTGACTCCTGCGAAGCGAGCAGCGGCGCAAATCGAAAGTTCTCCCGGCATCCCCCAATCCGCCGGCCTGCCACCAAAACCTGGCGACTGGCGGGAACGGGTGGGCGCCATTATTGACAAGGGAGGCAGCTTCCGAGACGCAGCCAATGCCATCTTCGGAGGGACTCGGCGCTAACGAAAGGGTCGTGTCATGCCGGCAGGGACGAATTTTGCGACTGCCCAAACAACAAGGACGCAGCCCAACTTCGGGGATGAGGTCTTTGATGGCATCTCGACCAATAATTCGTTGGTCTGGATGTTGCGGCAGTCTGGCAATATCAAGGTGACGGTAGGCGGGCGCACCTTTACGCACCCGCTCATGTATGCTTTGAACTCCAGCTTTGCGGCGCGCGCCCACGATGCCACCATTCCCACCCCGGATGCTCAGACCCATACGCATTCGGAGTGGACACCGGCGGTCATTGATGGGTCAATTACCCTGTTCAAGCTCCATCAAGCCATGAATCAGGGGAAAGCCGTCATCCTCAAGTATCTGGAAGAGAAGAAGCAGTCGGCCTCGGTCTCCATTGCCGAGGTTCTTGGGGATGAATTGGTGGATGGCACAGGGACGGCTCCTTCGTGGGACTCCTTGGAGACCATCATCAGCACGACGAATAGCACCACCGTTGGCACCATTGCGGGGTCCGATGCCTCCTGGCGGAACTATTCCGCCGCCATTGCGGGAGCCTTCAACAGCAGCAACAACGGCATTTCCGCAATGGACTCGATGATTCGTGGAACCACCTTCGGCAAGAACTCGCCGAGGGCGATCTTCACGACCTCCGCCGTGTACAACCTGTATTACCTCAGCCAGGCGGGGAACATCCGCTACTACAACGAGGAGTTAGCGGACGCCCACTTTGAGCACTTGAACTTCGGGCGGCGGCCAGTCCTCTGGGACGACAACATCGACACGGGCTTGATGTACGGAGTGGATACTGACTCGCTCTGGTTGCAAGTGCTGTCCCAGGGCAATTTGGTGACGACCGAGTTCATCCCGTCCTCAAACCAGTTGTCCGATGTGGCGCTGATGTACTTGTTCGGTCAGTTGACCACGGGTTCGCGGAGAACCCAGGGCGTCATCACCGGCATCACGAGCTAAGCGGAGGCGCAGATGAAACGATTGCTGGCAAGTCTCGCCCTCGTCTTGGCAGCGCAGGGCGTGGTGTGGGCGGATGCTATGCCGCTGACGGTAGGTTCAACGACCCAATCGTCATGGACGATGACGGTCTTTAACGACTCTGGAGGAGAGCTTGTCTCTGGTCAACTTGCGGTGTGGGATACCGACGATACGGAGTATGATCGCTCCGGGTATCGGTATGTGACGACCACCACGACCTCGGATGACATTGACACGGCTGGGGTGATTTTGAACGCCAGTTGTCCTGACCAGCAACTGTGTGAGATGGTCGTGAAAGGGTGGGCGCTGGTGGATATTGCCACAGGACTCACTGAAGACACGCTCATTTCGACAGGGGCGACAGCAGGACGGGCAGGGGATTCGACGGCAGGGAACAACGTCTGTTACCTGGGAGTGTTGAGGGAAAACCTTCATCAACCCACGACGCAGGTGTGTTCCACCGGATCAGTCCACTGCTTGGCGCCAGTGGAAGTCAACATCGTGTGCGTCCCATAGCGAGATGAGTGGGCGGGAGATCGGTTGGATCGTTTATCTGGCCGGTCTCCCGTTTGCTCATTTCTTCAGTCATCGGTTGGATATCTGGCACGTCCAAACGGCGTTGGCGCAGGCAGGATTGGCAGGGATGTTCGCTCTAAGCCTGAGCCGCTCAGAACGTCCAATTGTCAGAAACCTGCCCTTGTCCTGCCTGGTTCTGTGGGTGTGTTGGCAGACGCTCTTCATTTGGCAAACAAGCCTTCCAGGGAGCCAACATTATCCCACAGGGCTCTTGATGCCGTGGCTTCATGTGATGTGTCTTCCGTTGTTCTACCTTGCGGCGGTGACGCAATGGACGCCCAGAGTGCTGGAAGAGTTGTTTCGCTGGCTTGCGCGAGGCGCGACAGTCCTCTTCGGCTATGGGTTGCTTCAGATGGCGAATCTTGACCAGTTTTACCGTCATGTGGAATGGAACTTGGGCGATCCGCTGATTGGGACGATTGGGAATACGTCTCACTTTGGAATCCATCTCGCCCTTCTCCTGCCAATTGTCCTGTGGCAACCTCGATGGTATTGGAAGCTGCTCGCAGCGGGAATGGTCGGCATGATCGCTTTGACGAAATCGGCGGTGGGGTTCGGAGGCGCGTTGATCGTTGTAGGATGGTGGTGCTTGCGCTTCCGCCAGCGGCTGATCTGGCTACCGGTGAGTCTTGGCCTTTTGGGAGGCGTCTTTGCGTGGAATCATCCGGCGTATCGAAGTCCTGAAGGACGCCTGGAAGTTTGGCGGCTTAACTGGGAGGACTATGCCAGTCCATCTCTGGAACGCCACCAGTCCAAACCGACGATCACGGGATTCGGGCTTGGCTATACGCTTGCGCGAGCTCAGGCTGCGCCTCTGGGAAGTCCATTGAAGCTCTGGAAGCACGTTCACAATGCCCTGCTCCAAATTCTCATGGAGTTAGGGGTCATTGGGTTGGGGATTGTCCTGTGGGGCCTCGCGGCGTATTGGACACGTTGGTGGCGCGTCCGGTCTCATCCGTTGGCCTGGGTGTGCGGGAGCCTCTTCCTCATCTTTATGATAAGTAGCAACTTCCATTTTGTCGATCATCTGTGGGTCTTAGCCTCGTTGGGGCTCATTGGGTATTGTGGAGTCTATGTCCTTCCAGAAGGGACAATCGTCTAATGGCGATTCGGACGCTTTCCGAGCAGCGGGGTTACTTAGGGACGATCATCAAGGACACGACGATCAACTCCACGATCACGGATTGCCTCAACCTCGCCCTCTCAGAGTTGTACTACTCCCATCCGTGGAGCAGCCTCCGGCGCAAGACGACCTTCTCTACGGTCGCCAGTCAAGAGGAGTACCGGCTCGATGAGGAAGTGGAGAAGATCATGTTGTTGCGGCAGCGAACCACCCCGACGGTGCTCACGTATGTTCCTGATCGAGACTTTTACCGTCACATCCCCGCCCCAGAAGATCGAGGAACAGGCACACCCCGTTACTACCGCCAGTGGGAAGAAACCGGCTTTACGACCAGCTTGGCCGCTGATGACACCATTGAGGTAGTTTCTTCCTCGACCAGTGACGGATCAGGTTTCAATGTGCGAGTCTGGGGACGGAACACCAATGGGATTTCCATTGCTGAAACGCTCACTCTGAATGGAACCACGGCGGTCACTAGCACCAATACCTTTGACGAAGCCAGCCTTTTGCGAGTGTCCAAGTCCGCCAACACCACCGGGGTCATTTCCGTCAGGAGGACGACAGGCTCGACAGTCCTCATTCGGATCGCTCCGACAGAAGCGAGCCCTCGGAGCAAGATCATTGCGCTTTATCCGATCCCCTCGGCGGTCATTACGATGTATCTGGAATACCTGGAACGACTTCAACTCCTTGTGGCGGATGCCGATGTGCCGCAGTTCGATGTGCAATGGAATTGGGTGCTTCAAGAAGGAGCGCTTCAGCACCTCTGGCGATTCAAACGGGAGGATGAAAAAGCGATTGCCGCGACAGTGGCGTTTCAACGGGGATTAAAGTTGATGAAACAGGCTGACGATCCCGTCGCCTATGATATGGTGAAAGTCGTGGGGCGTCGTCCCCTCATGCTGCCAGCCATTGTCAAATACTACAATGATTCTGTCGATGATGCCTTCCCGTCGTATGGCGTGGGATGGTGGTAGATGCGATGGATGCTCGTCATTGGATTCATGCTTAGTAGTATCTCTTCCATCTGGGCTGGCGACTTGGAAGTCTATCCTCCAACAGGTCTTCAGCCGTTCTTAGGATTGGATGACACCTCTGTGCCAACGAGAGTTCAACCTGGACGAGCCAGCACGTTGCAGAATGTCCGCATTGGCTTGACGGGAGACCTCCGGAAGCGGGTAGGGCTGAAAGTCATCGGAGAGACCCTCGATGCACCAGGGGAGGATTTCTGTACGGTGACAGGACTGATTCATGTTCCCTTCTCAGGAGGCACCTCACGTACCGTGGCGATCTGTGGTCAGCGTGCGTCGTATTTGAACGGAGCGGCCTTTACCGACATCAGCAACACGGTCAACGCGACTCTCATTACCGCAGGGCAGAACAACCAGTTTGTCTTCACCCCAGCCTTGGCTAACCTGATTGCGACAAATGATGCGGATGCTCCAGCGCAGTGGGCTGGAGGAGCCGACGATTTCTGGCTTGGAGTAAGTTTCTCAGGATTGACCGCTCCCATTCAGAAAGCTAAGGTAGCGACTTTCTTCCAGAATTACCTGATTTTTGGAAATACTCAGGAGAACGGCATTGAATATCCGACTCGTATTCGGTGGGGCAATGTCGGGACGATTAATACGTGGACGGATGCTGATTATGTGGATGTGGATGCCTCGGCCGGTCAAGAGTTGAATTGTATCGGACAGCTCTACGGGGATGTCTACCTGGGGTTTACCAGCTCGCTCTACCGCATGTCCCTTGTGGGAGGCTCAGGCACCTTTGCCTTCACGAAAGTCTCCAATGAAGTCGGCTGTGTGGCGAAGAACTCCCTTCAGCAGATTACGTTCTCCAACAGCCAGACAGGATTGATTTTCCTCGACAGCAAGAAGCGGGTGTATTTCTTCAACGGGACGGTGCCGATGGAAGTCAGCCGACTCATCCATACGACCCTGAATGCGGTCAACGGGGCTCGCCTTCAGTATGCCGTGAGCGCCGAGGACGGGGAGCATTATTATCTTTGTCTTTCAAACGGAGGCGCCTTGACCAACAATTTATGCCTCGATTACAACTATCAAATCGGTGAGTGGAGCAAATCGACCTTTACGGGCCTGACTGGCATGAACGCGATGGCGAAAGTCATTGATAGCAGCACGATCTCCCAAGTGTATGTGGGGACGGGCGATAGCTTTGTGTACCAACTGACTGAGACCAGCCTTGACAACGATGTCGGAGGAGCGAGCGGTACGGTCGATAGCGTCTCCCGGTATCCGTCCATTCATGCGTCCTCCCTCCAAGTGTTGTACGATGCCTCCGCGTCTTACACAGCGAGTGGATTGATTGGAGCTCCGATTGAGCTGGTGGGAGGAGGCGCGAGTGGATTGATTGGTGTGATCGTCGATAATACCTCGACGGGTTTGATCGTCGCACGAGACTTCAGTACCACCCCCGATTCCACCACGACCTTCGAAGTGGGACGCATCAATGCGTACTACACTACGCGCTGGGATGATTTTGGCGATCCGTCGTGGATTAAGCAGGGCATCGAACTGTTCCTGGTCGCCGATGCCGATATTGGGTCTACGCTGGACGTGGGTTATGGCGTAGATTTTCAGTCCAATACGGCTACCCCAACGGCCAGTTTGACACCCTCAGAAGGATCGTTGTGGGGTACGGCGATTTGGGGGACAGCTGTCTGGGGCGGGGGCGATATTGTGTTCATCGGGAGTTCAGGCAAGAAGATCAGTTTGGATGACGAAGGTCGTTGGTGGCGGTTCACCTTTACCGAAGATGATCGGGATGAGAACTTCCGAGCGCATGGCTGGCAGGTGTTGTACGACCGAGTGAGTCGGAATTAATGAGATGTCTCGTTGGAGTATTTCTTGTTCTCCTGGTTGCCTCTCCTGACTCCCAGGCGGCTCGAATCTCCAAGCCTCCGACCATCACCAAGTGGGATGAGAGCACGGCGTCTCAACTGAACATCTGGCTGGAATCAGTTTGGCAGTTGACCAATGGTCGCTATACGGTTGATGTAACCACCACGAATCCGAATGGATCGAGAGCGGGAACCAATGGCGATCTGGTGTTCTTTAATTTGTCAGGATCGTATAAGTTGTGCGTGAATACGACAGCGACAACCGCCGTGTCCACGACGGGAACGACCTGGAGGTGCACTGCCAATGCCTTTACCGCTCCGTAACCTGCTGCTGGTGCTCTGCCTTCCCTTCTTGCTGGGAGCCGCGCCTAGTCGCACCTACACCTACACCACAGGCCAAACCATTGACCCCAGCCAAGTGACGACCAACGAGGATAACATCTACTCCTATCTTCAAGGAGGAATCGATACGTATTCGGCAGGGTCTGTCAATGCGGCGGCGATCGCTGACGGGGGCGTGGGGACTGCAGAGATTGCGACGGATGGCGTGGGAGCCGATGAGATTGCTGCGGGAGCCGTGGGGACAAGCGAAATTGCCACCGATGGCGTCGGTGCAGCGGAGATTGCGGCCGGCGCCGTGGATGTCGTGGACATGGCGACGACTGGCACGGCGGCGGATGACAAAGCCTTTGTCGCTGATTCCTCTAGCGCTGGGACATGGCGGACGGTCACCGACTGCACCGATACGGGTGGGAACCATCTCAACTATACCCAATCGACGAATAGTTTCTCATGTGGAACGTCCTCCTCCACCACGGCCACCGTGGCCGTGGGCAGCTTCACCCGTGACCAGTCCCTTGCCAGTGCGACCCAAACCGTCAGCGGCTTGGGACTCACACCCTCGGTGGTCATCATCGTCTGCGGGGAGGATTCGACCAGCGAGACCTCCGTGGGAATCTCAAACAGCACGACGGATGGCAGCGTGTTCAACCAGCACGCGGTCACCGCGAATACCTGGTTTGCCAGCACCGCTGAGGCGATTTTAACCCAGCAAACCGCGGGCAACAGTGTCTCTGGGGACATCGGCAACTTTGCCGTCGGCGCCTTCGATATCGTCTGGACGAAGACGGGCACGCCGACTGGCAACACGGACTGCACCTATGCGGCCTATGACTTCTAACGGAGGGATGATGCGAATCTTACTGGTCCTGTGCCTGTGGATGCCAATTGCCGAGGCCGCCACGGTCTGTCGCGTGATCTCAACGGAGCAAGTCGCTGAGACCTATTCCGCCACCCAACCGGACGGCCACTGCGCCCGGAACCTCATGAGCGCCGGGATCCCTGCCGCCGATATCGAGCAGCTCACCGTAACCGAGCCGGAACGCGCCATCCACCTGGCGGCCTGGCGCGACCATACCAACAACCCAGACAAGGCCAAGCGGCAAGCGACGGTGACCGCTGAGGCCAAACGTCGAGCAGACCGCGTGACGGGTCACGTGAAGCTCAAGGCGCTGGGGTTGAGTGAGGATGAGGTGAATGCTTTGGGTCTTGCGGAGTGAGTCGGGACACCTCCAAGCCGTCTGCGAGTGGTGGCTGGTCGATGAGCAGGGATATTGGACTCCACAAGGCCGCTATGTGTTCCTGCACCAACTGGAAGTTGCCCCTAAGATGAATCTTCACTCTATCCGACGGCGCATGGTACACGACATTGGTCTGTCGGTTCCAGGAGCGTTAGGAGTCTTCTGGCGTCGGGAGCATGATGAGTTTCCACGACCTCATGCGTTTCGTCGTGAGCAACTCCAACTGCGTAAGGAGGTGAGCGTCTAATGGGTGGATCGAAGCCTCAACAACCTCAGTTTATTCAACCGCCTCCTCCACAGATTACCCAAGCGCCTCCGCCCAATATCCAACAGAATGCGGCTGACTTGTACCAGGCGCAGCTTCAATACAACCCACAGTTAACCGCCCAAGCTGCTCAACTTCAGCAGCAGTACGGCCCCCAACTGGCGCAATCCCAGGTGGATATTCAACGTCAACAAGCGCCGCGCCTCGCCCAATCCGAGTATGAATTGCAACAACAGTACGGGCCTCTCTATCGTTCATTGTATGAACAACTGTTTCCCACTCAGGTCCAGGGGCAGGAAACCCTTGCGCGGCAAGCCCTTCAGCGGTTGCAGAGTCCACAAGGTCTGACGCCAGAACAACTCTCAGCTCAAGATTTCATCCGTAACCGTGAACAGGAACGGTTTACCCGTGGAATTCGTACCCAAGCCAATCTTGGAGGGAATCTCTACAGTGGCAATCGGCAGTTGCAGGAACAGGAAGGATTAGCTGAGTTAAGCCGCCAGTATGCCCAGCAGGACATCGGCTTACAACAGCAACAACGCGCCCAAACCCTGCAAGAACTCATTGCCTCTTCCCAGGTGGTGTTTCCTCAAGTCCAGCAACCAGGGGCGCCACAGGTCGGAGCGCCGCAGTTCGGACAGGGGGTGGTGCCGGGGGCCGATGCCCTTCTTGCCGCGATCATGCAAGGGCAGATTATTCAACAACCAGTCTATCAGCCGGGGAATCCTGGGAGTCCTGGAGCATTCCAGTCTTATCTACGTGGACTTGGAAAGCAACAACCGACCTTCTATTAAGGAATCAGAATGCCTACTATTGGAATTGATCAAGTCCAGCGTGAGATTGTCCGTCCCAAATGGTATAGCGATTTGGGCTATGGAGTGGGTAACTATCAACGAGAAACCGCCGATGCAATCAGAGATGCCATCTTGGCTGCGATGACTGGTGGAGCCTATAAGTCAGGTCAAGTTCCTACGACTCCTACGCCTAGTAATCCAAGCCAACTGACCTTTCCTTCTGGGGCCACGACTCGCACCAGTCCGCTAGAGATGGAGCAGCTTCAGCAAATGGGAGGGGTGCCATCTCGTCAAGGACAGATCGTGCCATTCGGTCAGCCGAACACGGGCGGGGTAAGCTATACGCAGCCAACCCGCTTAGGTATGCGGCCCGATCTGGATTATCAGACGAAGCAAGTGCAGTTGCAGAAAGCTCAGCAAGACCTTGATCCGAATAGTCCTGTCAATCAGTACATTCGATCTCTGACGGCAGCCAATCAACCGCAAAGACAGCCCAGCGGAGAAGGATTTGCTGCGTCTCTCAGCACCCTCCGCCAGCAAGCCGACGCGGGTGATGAGCAGGCCGTCACCAAATTACGGTTAATTCTCCAACTGCTTCAGGAGCCCTAATGCCATTGACGGATGAGGAGAAAGCCCAACTTGACCAATTGCTCGGCACGTCTCAACCGACACCCCAGTCAATTCCTGGCACGCTTCCACCTGAGATTGCGGGCGTCGCCTACCCTGCGTCCTTCACAAAAGGCGGGCTGCGAGTGAACATTCCTCCTCCTGTATCTGAAATGCAGCGCCAACTCCAGCAACAAGAATCGAAGACGCGGCTGGCTGAGGAGTCGACCGCTCGTCGGCAGCTGCTTAGGAAAGCCGCAGACCAGAAACTCCAATTGGAGCAGGGGATTGCCCTCTTCAACAAAATCTTTGATGAGGCGGAGACGGATATTCCAGTCATTGAGCGACCAGCGGATGTGTCGCGTGGAATGCTGCCAGGTCAGCGTCTTGGACGGCTTGTGGGACGAGAGCTCGGCTTACGGGAGAAGCAACGAGGGACGTTGAGTAGCCTTCGTGCAAGAGCCACGCCCAGTCTCAAATCGCTTGGAGAAGTCGGAGTCCTCACCAATCAGGACATCGACCGGATTCTAAAAGGCGGCTTCCCCGCTGATGATGATACTACAATTTCACGTCAGGAGAAGCGGGAGGGTTTGGTGACGGACTTGCAGATGAAACTTAATTCGGTCAATGAAGCTTTAGGTCAAGTGGGAACACGACAGACTGACCAAGGGAGACTTGAAGACCCTTATGTCGCAGAAGCTCGTCGTCGAGGACTCCTGAAGTAATGACCGCAGTCGAAGAAGCACAAGCCTATCTGGATAAATCATCTGACCTCAGCGCCCTCTCGGATGAAGAGATCATTCGGAACTTGCCCGATGAGGTGTTGTTGCAACAACTTCAGGAACGGGAACAGGCAGCAAGGCCAGGACAACCTGACAACCTCAATTTTACTCAAGCACTTGGGCTGGGACTTCGTGATACGGGGGTAGCAGCTTTACATGGTGTGAACGCCGCGACAGGCGGATTCCTCAAATCAGCCTACGAACATCCGATTACACCTAATCCTCGTCTGGAAGCCTTTGGCTACACGCCCTCTCAAGAGCCTCGACGATTTCCTGAACCGATCACGCCTGAAGGTAAGGTGATGACGGCCATTGACACGGGGATTGGCGCCTTCGTTGGCTTGCCCGGCAAGGCGTTCACAAAGACCGCCGGAGCCGTCGCAAAGTATGCCCCGAAGATTCCGGCGTTTATACAACGCGCTCTGGCTGGTGGGGTTGGAGGCGCTGCCTTCGATGTCACGCAGCCAGAAACGTATGGGCGGAATGTCGCGTTGGGGGCTGCGGGGAATGTGGTGTTGCCTCCGGTCATCAATCGGCTCTTTCAGAAAAAGCCACCGATGATGCGTGAAGACCTCCTGGCAACTCCACCAGGAAAAGTTGGGAAGCTTCCCCCTGCAATTCGAGACCTGTATATCCGTGAGCGTCGTACTCAACTTGCTCAGCAACTTCAAACAGAACGAGGGGAGTTGACTACTTCAACTCGCGCTGCGAAGTTGGAACTCAATCGTTTAGATCGAGAGACGTTATCAAATCTCAACACTGAAACTGAGCGACTACAAAAGCAGCTTCAGAATCAAGCCTATCATGTGGCCTTGAAACTTAAGACGACCGATATTGGCCCACTCCTGAAACAACAGTCTGATCGCTATGCTGACGTGGCACGAAGCGCGATTAGCAAATCAGAGAAGATTTCTCCATTGACACCACAGGAGATTACACAAGCGATTGAGAAACGGTTTGCCGATAATCCTAAAGCCTTTAACCTCGCGTATGAAAAACTCAAACTGAATGTGCTTGATGAATACGGCCAGGTGGTGAACCAGTTTTATAGTCCCCAAGAAGTCGTGAATGAAATTGACCGACTTGGACTTGGGATTCAGCGATCTCCCACGCAAGCCTACACGTTTGAAGATCATGTGGCGGATGAGTTAAGGGATACGTTACTGACAATCATTGAGCAAAAAGGAGTCGCGCGTGGTCTTGATCTGACCGGCATTCGTCAAGCTAAAGCTGAGTGGGCAAAGTGGAAACCTGTACAGAAGCGACTCCTGCAAGGCACTCGATTCTTTGAGCAATCTGAGACGGTTACTGATGCCTTTGTCAATAAGCTCATGCAATATGCACGAACTGACCGTACTATGAACAACGAGAAATACTTTAGCGAAATTGAGAAGTATATCGGACGAGACTTCGCAAAACCCATGCGCCCGATTGTTGCAAAGATGACCGCAATCGAACGGCATCAATTAGCGATGGAAGCAGCGAAACTTGCTGAACTAGAGCGGATTGGGATTCAGACTCAGGCAGGACGAGCGCAGATTGCTCGGTCAGCAACGGCGGGAAGGGCTTCAATCACCAATCTTGAGATTACATTGGCAGAGAAGGCTGAACGAGCAAAACGATTTTGGGAGATTCTTGGAAAGATTGGAATTATCGGAGGTGGCGTCTACGGAGTGAGTGAATTGCGGAAGTTAACTCGTTAACGCCGTCGAGCAGCTTCATTCTGGCAAATGATGACAAAGAGGGCAACGACAATCAACCATCCCATACGACAGAGTCTACTGGCTTCTTCCCATGCCGTCAAGCCCCTATGACGACCCCCTCGTCCAAGCCCTCCTGGGGGAAGCGGCTGGGGAGGGGGAGGAAGGGATGCGATTGGTTGGAGACACTATCTTCAATCGGGCGCGAACCAAGAAGAAATCGTTGGAGCAGATTATCAGAGAGCCCAAACAGTTCTCCGCGATGCAACGGCCTGACCTAGCTACGTTTGTCCGTCGTCAGCCCCCCGATGCCTTAGAGATGGCGATGCTGGTGGCTCAACAAGTCCGGCAACCCGACTATCTTCCTCTGTATTCTACACAGCACTACGTGACCTCAGAATTATTCAATCGTCGGGATAGGCTCCCAAAACGCCATTGGCTCAATCAGATGGAACCGGTGCAAACCGTTGGACGCCATGTGACCTTGCAACCCAGGCAACGCTGATGCCCTATCAAATCACGGCTGAACTGGGAACTACGACCCAAATCCCCTGGCGTTCTGTCACGGTCACGAGAGTCTCGGTTGGCACGACGGGGACGACCGCCCTGCCGACCACGGCGCTCAGCTTCCGGAGTGGCGTCTACCTCTGGGTGCCAGGCGGCGGGGGCAGCCTTCGATGGGGCACCTCAACCGACCAGACCTTCGATGCCAGTACCCCGCTCGCCTACGCCGGAGCCCTGACGTGGCTGCCCATCTCCGATGCGGTGACGTTGGTCGGCCAATCCGCCAGCGGGACGATTACCGTAACCGTCATCGAAGTCCGGCCTTACTGATGCGCGTCATCGCATTCCTGATCATTCTCTTCCTCGGTATGACCAGCGCATGGGCCGGGCCGTTCGATCCACCCCTTGGACTTTCTGATGAAGGTGGCACAGAGTCGAAGCCTGTTTTTCAATTAGACTGCGTCGGGGCTGGCATCTCCTGCGCTCAGTCCGGTACGACAGGGACGATTACAGTCGGCGGTGGAGGAAGCGGCAACTCCTTCGAGACCCTCGATGTCCCAGCGGGAACTGATCCCGTCGCCGACTCCTCCACCGATATCGCCACGTTCACTGAGGACACCTTCCTCACTCTCACCGGAACGGCTGCCACGGATACCATCGCCATCACCCAGGTCACAACCGACCTGGGTACGGACGGGCTGATTGCGGCCAATGCCGTTGCCCTCACGACTGATACGACGGGTAACTATGCAGCCGGCGATGCCGAAGCGGGAGCGGCCTTGACCGGCGACTCCGCCACGTCGTTCTTCTCGACAGGGACGCTTGAGGTCGGGATTGGCGGCACCGGGGCCGCGACGTTGACCGACGGGGGGATATTGCTCGGCTCCGGCACCGGCGCCATCACGGCACTCGGCGTGGCCGCGAATGGACAAATCCCGATCGGAGACGGCACGACGGATCCCGTCCTCGCCACGATCACGGGCACCGTCAACCAAGTCACGGTGACCAACGGGGCGGGCACGATTACGCTCTCCACCCCGCAGGACATCGCGACGACTTCCACCCCGACCTTTGGCAATCTTATCCTCGCCGGCGCCGGCGCCGACATCCGTTGGAACCCCACCAGCGGGGATAGCTTCCATGCCGGCGCCGAATACAACGCCACGACAGGGACGTCGATCTGGCTGCTCTCGAACGTCACGGACGCCAAGCACTACCTCGTCATCGACAACGCACACCAGTTTGAGTTCCCGCAATACGACTGCTCGACCCTGGGGAGCGGAGGCAAGTTGACGGTCACCGCGGCAGG
>C687J35021_10000719_pt1 | contig 25539 bp, 29 predicted proteins | sample RifCSPhighO2_12_FD_35021 | JGI IMG/M metagenome (IMG submission 35021) | reverse complement strand
CCCAGCTTCCAGTATCATTCCATGAAAAAGTGTAGTTAACTAACCTAATGCCATCTTCTATTGAGATATTCATAGTTATGTTATTTCCAGTAGATATGCTAGTTGCATTGATAGCATCATAGAATTTTGGAGCGGTAGAGTCTGTACCTATAGTCAGATTGCTTGAACATAAAGTAGAACCATCTCCGGTAGCATCATTTGGAGTAATGCAAGCTGACCAGTTCTCTGCTGTAGTTGTTGTTCCACTGTCTATCATATTTGTTTTATTATTATAAAGCATCTGAATTTCTTTTAATGTTAGAGCTTTGTTGTAAATACGGACATCATCTATTGTGCCGTTGAAGTATCGTTGATAAGTAGCATCAGGATGCCTTCCTATTAGATAAGTATCGTTAGTGTTCACAAGGTCTGAAGAAGAATTCGCTGTATCTTTTAGAATGCCGTCAATATATAAAGCATTTTTTGTTGAATTTTTTACACCAACGACATGATACCATACATTATTACTTAGAGCAAAAGTGCTGTGAACTGCGTGGCTTATCTCATTATCTGGGTTTAGTGCTCCTCCACAAACCATAACAAGTTCCCCATCAACATTTGAATCAACCCAATTAGCTAGTATCCTACTAAAATGACAACCATCCCAACCATTATTAGCTCCTCTTGTATATACAGAATTAGATAACACAGCCATATATCCTATATCGCCTGTTAGTCCTTCCCAGCCAATAGGTTTCATCCAAAATGAAATTGTGACGGCTCCTATTCCAATATCTGATGCATTATAAGTCGTATTGATGTAATCATTCACTCCATCAAAAACGTAAGCTCCGCCTCTTTTTCCAGAAGCATTCCATACAGGTCCTCCATTTAAAGTTCCATTATTTACATTCAATGAATAATCTCTTATTACACTCCCAGTTTGTCCTGTTCTATTAGTATCAAATGGCATGTTCAATACAGCAAAAGAGCTTCCATTCAATCTCCAGTCTATGATGTTTGTCATAGAATTTCCATCTGCGTCTGAAGTTGACTGATTATAGACTGTTAAGTTTGCAGTAGTAGGATTTGCTTCATTTGTTGAGTTTAATATTGGTGTAGTGTGTGTTGGTACAGAAGGGTCTACTATATAGTTAAACTCTAGGAAAGTATTTTGGCTAGATACTATCTTTATATCAAACTCAGAGTGTAATCCTGTTAAGTTAGTTAACAGAGTTTTATAATATCCTTCTTCATTGATTAAGGAAGACTGTGCAAAAGCAGCACTTGAATTGTAAGTATAGAGCTCAAGATAAATATTGTAAGAGTCATTATTTCTGGCATAAACAGTTATATCTCTTGTATTATCTAATTTTAAGCTAAAGTTTACTCTGACAAACTCATTAGTGTAAATAGGCTCTGACCAGACATTATCCAAGGTTTTTACTTCATCATAGATATTGTTGATTGGGTCTCTGTTGCTATCTAAATGAATAGCATCTGATAATTCTACTAAGTCTGGGTCTAGTAACCCAACTAATTGGTTTTTCTTTGGATTAGATGGGTTATCAGATTCATAAACTTCAATAAGAAACTCTACATTTTTAGCAGTGCTTCCTTTAACATTAAACTTAAACTTTTCTGTAGAATTAGCCTTTAAATAAATGCTATATATAGAAGCCCCATTATAAAATTCCTCTCCATTTTTACCAGTTGATTTTGTCAAGGTTTTATTATGTGCATCATCCTTAGCTTTTTTCAAGTCTTCTTTAGTCTGGTTATCAATATCATTAGATTTTTTGTTTTTTTCTTTAATGTCCGTTATAGCGGAGGTTTCATTAATTAGGTTCCATCCAGGACCATAATGGGTTAAATTTTCATAAGTATTTGATATTAAGACGTAGCATGTAGTGTTATCAGGTACATCAAAATACCATTGACTGCAATCAACAGTTGTATTTGTCCAGTTTAATACTTGTTCATAGTGAGATACATTTAAACTCCAGTTCCATATCTTTTCTATAACTATTTCTTTTGCAGTAGCATTTTCTATTCTTACTTCTATGTCTATCACCCTATCTAATCCAGTCAAATCTGTTGCATTGAAATAAACTTGGGTTGTTCCATTTTTAACTATATCATCAGTTATTACTGGATGCTTGCCAAATCCGTAGCCATAAGACAAGTCATAAATCTTCTTATCACTAGATAGATTTACATCCTCCCATGTTTCAAAGGTATCAGTATAAGCATTAACTATGCTGGGCATTATCAAAATCCCTCCAATAAGCATTATTAAAAAATACCATCTCATAATCCAACCCATTTTTTCTTTATCGCTAAATCTAATAAAAAGATAACTATAATGATTACAACCAATGGATATGTTTCAATGAATGTTGAAATGCTAGTTAAGTCCACTTTTTCTTCCTCTTGTTTTTCCTATTATTTTTCTGAAGATTAAGGAAAGAAACAATGGCTAATGCTCCACCCCCAAGAACAAGCAGATTGATGAATAGCCTGCTTCCTTCTCCGCTCTTCCTGAAGAATGGACAGTCTTTTGGACATATATTGTAGCTTTCCTTGTAAGATGTTGTTGCTCCCATTTCTGGTTTATCCTGACATACTAAATCACCACATCTTGGAGCTTTAGCTAATATTTCCTGAACCTCTTTTGAAATATTCACTAACGGAGTAACTACTATAGTTGGGGTTGAAGTCCCTCCACCGCCTCCACCTGTTGTAGTAGTTACAGGATTTATCTTTAATATTACAAATGGTCTGTTATTTGGATTAGCCTCATCTGGAAAGTCCGCAGTATTTGATGTAGTTGAATAAGTGCAGTTTGCTAGGAAATCTCCCTGGAAAGTTCCAGTTTCCTCAGAAGGGTCATAAAGTACAGTAACTGCCTGCGATGCATTTGCCTCTACTGTAAAGTTAGTCGGGCTTGCTGCCCAGAACCCTTTTGAAGCAAAGTCATTAACCAAATATCCATTACAGGCTCTTAGCTGATATGCACCTGTATTATTAACCAGGAAATTATAAGATTTTACCTCGCTTGTAGTCATTTCATCAAATCTATTACATAACGAGCCTGTACACATAACGTTATCGCTTCTTGATATGCTTACATTTCCAGCAGGAGGATTTACAGCTATCTGGACAGTAATATTTGTAGAGAAGAATAATAACTCATTTTCTCCAGGAACCCTTCCTCTTATTGAGATATTTGTAGCATAGATTTTATTTGCTGTATTTAGATTAGTTGGAATGTCAACTCTTATTGATGCATTGAGGATAGGGCTAGCCATTGAGGCATTATCTCCATTTGGAGTAAATGTGATGTTGAAGTAAGTTGCGTTTAATCCTTCATAGTCTGCGTAAGTAAAGTTATATGCCTCAGCATTTGGACTATCTACACGTATAGTTATGTTGAAAGACACATTAGAGCCTTTTGGGTCTAGAGATTCTATATACTTTGACGGTGTTACAATAATGGTTGGGCTTGCTACTTCAAAGGCTATTCTTTTCGTGCTTGTATTTCCTTGCAGATTAGAGCTGTTTACATAAACTTCATATGTTCCTGTCCTGTTAACCCTGAATGCAGTTGAATTCCATATATTATTTACAGTGTAAGTTCCATTCTTATTTAGTATTGTTTTAGAATCAGGACCAACTACTGTAAAGTTTACATAGCTTGTATTTGTTCCTTCTCCTGGGATTACTTCAGATGTTATTAATAGCCATGTTCCAAGGAATACTGAAGTAGTTTTGTTTATTGCAGCAGAATTTACTAAAGATGTATTTGTCAAGACTGAAAAGTTTAGCTGTGAAGACGTTGTTATTCCTCTTGAATTAGTATTGTTGTCTGCTACTGTAAAGTTCCATAAATATATTCCAGCTACGTTTGTACTAAGTGCTGATGAATTCCATACCAGGTAATCAGACGTTGTTCCGTTTACATTGTCAGTTATCTTAGTTCCGTTTGGATATACAAGAGTGAAGTTAACATAGAATATTCTATCTGAATCTGGGTCACTTACATTAACGCTTAGATAAACAGATGTATTGGAATTTATTGGTGATAAAGGAACAGATACATTTCTGGTTATTGTTGGGGCTATATTAGAGATTATTGTTGTTGTGAAGTTGTTTGCAGCAAATGCAGAATTAATCCCGTTATCATAGATTCTGACATTCCATATCACTTTTCCTGTTGCATTTATTGTATATCCTAAAGTAGACTGAGTATTATTCGTTAATGACGTGGTTGAATTTATTATTCCCCATGCTCCTGTTGCATTTGAGTAAAGTGAAGCATTCTTTAATCCTATGTTGTCTGTTGGAGTGAATTTAAATAATACGGTTCCGTTTGAGTTGCTTGAAGTATTTGATGGTGAATCTAGAGTTACTGAAGGATTTGTTGCATCGCTTACATTGAATGTAGAAGTAGCTGATACATCACAAAAGTTTCCTGAATCACATGCATAAAATCTCCATGAAACTATATCTAATTCATTTGCTGTTATATTCTTAGATATATTAGCATTCCAGGTGGTTTGAGTTCCTGCTAACTGCACTGGAGTGTCGTTTACAAATGAGCCTGAATTATTCCAGCTGAATGTATAATTTGCAATATCAGTTGCGTCTGAGATTGTTATGTTCATTGTTATATTCTGATTCTTTTTAATTCCAGTATCATTAGCAGGACTGGATAAAGTTGGTGGGTCTTTATCTTGAGCACTTCCAACTGTAAAATTAAAAGTGCCAGAAACTACACATCTATTAGATGAATCACATGCGTAGTATTTCCATGCAACAGGTGTGCCTATATTTATAGTAAGATTCTTTGATACATTAGCATTCCAGGTGGTTTGAGTTCCTGCTAGTTGTACTGTTGTATCATTTGTAAACTCAGATAAGGTAGAAATATGAGAGATGTTAATATCATCAAAAAACACTGGTCTTATTACTTGGTTATGAGTTAATCCAAGAATATTAAATGACCTTGCTGTACTTCCACTTCCTGCAAATGGCAGTTCCTGATGACATGAAACTCCATTCTTAGTTATATTAAACTTTCCTAAAGCAGGGTCAACTCTAAAAGACCAGTTCTGTGGGGGATAACCAGCATAAGTACAATTAGTAGTGATACGTGAGCCATTTGAAGGTACATATCTTACTTTTCCCCCATCTTCGTATCTAACAACCATCATATTTTCCGTTGGCAATGATGTTGTACCATTATTACTTGATAAATAAATCTCAGTATTATTTATGGTCGTTATTGTGAAGTTCATAGATAGATTTATCTCTAAAGCACCAATTGAATATTCTCCTTCAGTAAAATTATGATAGATTCCTAAAGAAGCCAATTCATCCTCAACAGGAGTTAATTTTAAAGATTTTCCAAATGGTGGGTCTCCACCAACAATGGACCATACTCCTGATGAGATTGGATGCCAGTATGGGTCTATTAAACTATCTTCAAAAGTAGAGTTTATTTCTGTTGTATATTGGAGAGCAGTTCCAGTTCCATTCCAGCTAAATGTATAATTTGCAATATCAGTTGCGTCTGAGATTGTTATATTCATTGTTATGTTCTGATAAACTCCGATTCCAGTTGCATTAGTTTCATTGCCAAAAGTTGGTGCAGAGGAATCATCCTCTACGAAAGTAAGGGAAGGGTCATCTGTTCCAGCCCTAATCATATCTAAATAATAAGATTCATTATTAGCCGAAGTAGTTCTATCATTAACCATGCATACATTAGCTACATTTGTCGTTGTCCAGTCAGGCTCTAAGTTAGTTGCACACCTTACTCCATTTTTTGTGATATTCAATCTTCCAGTTGGAGGGTTAGCACTCATAACCCAATGGTCCCAAGTATCAGCAGAATAAGTACAGTTTGTATTTTGCCAGTCTGCAACTAAATATTGAACGAGACCATTTGCCTGAAAAGTCATACCAGCATAATCTCCATTATTACAGGCACCAGTCGGAGCTAAAGCTATCTGTAATTTTCTTACAGTAGAATCATTAAAATACGTGCTGAAAGATAAATGAGTATCTACTGATAAAGCACCAGAAAGAGAAGTATTAAGTTTTGTTGATACCGAAGCATTGCTTCTTAAGACATATGTTCCATCCCTATCAGGAACTCCATTATCGCTTGCATCTTCTACCTTAAAGGCTTTATCATTACTTTCCCAAACAGGATTTAAAGTATAATCTCCGTCTTCAAAGCTGTCATTGAACTCATTTCCCCAGCCAGCTTCAACGTATGGAACAAATACGATTAAAAAAAGGCTGAATAAGTATAAGCAGCTAAACAGAATTATTCCTATTTTTTTGAATTTTATCACCATCTTATCCCAAATACATATACCAACCACATATTTAAACGTTGTTTTTTAAATAACCAAATAAAATCAAACCAACAGCAATAGCCATAGTCAATCCCTGACCTAATTCATTAACTATCACTCTTTCCATGACGGCTAAAAACAAAGATATACCCACTACAAACGCTATGAAACTAATGTCCTTCCTCACCACTTCAACCACCTTTTCTTCCTCAAGAAGTACCAGACCACGCCTGCAACAAGAGCAATTATTGCTGCTGTTCCTGCACCTAGAGGTTTCTTAGTGCTTCTTGGATTTATTTCCACTGAGGGTGCATCAGGCATTATAAATTCTGTTTTTTGGATTGTTGAGGTTCCTGATGGGCTTGAAACACTTCCACCAGAAGTTACTAATTGTTCTGCTGTTGAAGATGAACTTCCTTCACAGTTTCCTGTATCTGTATTGCATGCGAATCCTGTATTGCATCCCTTATTATTGCAGTCTAATAGTTCTGGTTCTGTTATGACGCCACAAACACCGTCATAAACACACTTATTGTTTAAAGAGCAGATTATGTTTATTCCAATACAAGGAGAAGCACAGTCTGAAGGAGCAGTGCATTGCAGGATTTCTGTTATAACTTTCTGATTATAGCATACTCCTGAATTAACATCACATACCTGTCCAGATTCGCATTGTGAATCAGATGTGCATCCAGTTGCCTGGAACACTTCTTCCACACATAATCCAGATGAACTGCATGAATATGTTTTATCTATTGTAACTGGGCATCCTAACTGAACACAGCTTAAATCAGATAAATCGCTTCTTACACACACTGTATCAGTACTAAACACATATCCGTCTGGGCAGCTTTGACCTGGTTGAACGGTCTTGTATATTGTTGATGGATTAATTAAAAATCTTCTTGTAGCAATAGCATCTATTGCAAAATTATCAGCAATAACTGGAACAGCTTTAGCAGTATACTCGCTTACAACTAAATTAGATGGGAGAGTAAAGGTAAATTCATTATTTTTTCCAATCTCCAGATTAACAGCCTTTCCTACTACGTTATCAGGGTCTTTCCATACAAAAATCACTTTATCGCCCCCTGTCACTCCAGTGGTCGTAGTAAGCCAAAAATTTATCCTTGCTGATACTAATGTTGTTCCTGACTTATATATTCCTTCTGGCACAAATACATTAACTTTGACATCGTTTATAGAATCCTCAAAGTAAAAGCTTGTTATTATATTTGTATTAACTACTGAAGAAAAATAATTATTCATTAAATTAATTTGTGCAAAATCACCACTACTTCTTGTTTGGAGATAAAATAAAGCATTACTAGTATCTGTAGTTCGCTGACCATTTACATCTATATAACCACTAGCAATTGGTCCAGCAGAACTTGAAAAAACTTGTCTTCCATTTGGGTCCCATAATTGTACAGCATATAACTCACCGAAACTTCCTCCTTGTTCTGCTCTACCGCTATATCCTAAGGGTCCTGTTTGAATAACATCATGCTGTCCAGCTCCACAGCATCCAATAGTTTCTCTCGGAATAGGCTCTGATTCAAACTGGACAAAGGCAAACAACCTTCCTAAATCACTTAAACCGAAGATAAAGAAAGCAGCAAAGACTATAACTATGATTAACAAAGCTTCTCTTACAAACCTGTCTTTGAATAAATTCACTATTATTTTTTCCTAACAGCGAAGAATATTAATCCTGCTAAGATTATTCCTCCTATAATCCATCCTAGACTGCTTCCTTTTTTATCATCTTCAATAGGGCATGCATCGAAACTACAGTCTGGAGCTTTTCTAGGGACAAAACCACCATCTGGACACTCAAATACATCTAAAGGGCAAATGAGTCCGTCAGTAATATTATCAGCAACTACATCTCTTTTTACTTCATACATACACGTATTGGTTTCAAGATTACATACTCCCTGCTGTAATAATATATTTCCTTTAGGGTTTTTAGCACAATGCCTGTCTTCAACACATTCTACTCTCTCTAATAAACTAAAATCGATTATTTTAGCATTTGATATAGATACGCTTCTTGATGTTATTAAACTGCCATCAAATTCTAATTCTCTTATGCTTTCCTGGAATGATGCTTGTTCACAGCTTATAGTTTCTAGATTAAAGTTCTTTCCCCCAATATCAAGAGACACTAGGGCAGTTTCTCCACTACATGATACTGGCTTATAAGTTACTATAGCCCCAATAACTTTATCCAAGTTAGCCTCTTCCAACGATATTTCTTTTTTAGGAATGTCTGGTTGGTTGAAGGTTGCAAAGAGATTTGTATTTCCAGCTGCAAGTATTAAGATTATTCCCCCTATCAAAATGATAGGCAGTCCTATTTTATTATTCGCCATTTAACCCATCACCGAGCTTATGTTTATTGAACCTGCTATTAAAAACATTGCAATGATTATGCTTAAAGTTGAGGTTATAGCAAGGATTAAAGCTTTCTCAGTTTTTAAGGAAGGTATGTACATCGCTGATAAAAAGTGGGGGATGAATAATGCAGTTAGCAGCAATATCAAGTTTACTTTAGATAAAATACTGATTAACCCAGTCACTTTTAAAAGATAAATCAAGACTATATTTGATGTTCCAACCCAGAACACATAAAAAGCAGCTTTTTCCTGGCTTGATTTGGTAAATATTTTGTACGCAAAGAATGGTGCAAAAATTAGGGCTAATCCGATTAAGGCTATTGCTAAATTAGGTTCTATCATTACCATATTACTCCTCCAACTAATACTAGTGAAGTTACGCTTACCCACATAAGTAAATTGGAATTATCCAAGCTCCACTTTCCTTTATAACTTTTGTAAATTGGAGACATCTGATAAAACGATTTTGGATGTCTTACAAGAAACTTCAAGGTTAACCATGAATTCTTTAGGTTAAATATCTCTTTCAAATCATGAAGGAAATGCTGGGATTCTTTTTTAAAATTGTAATGCTTCTTTTCATGTTTTAGCACAGATTTGTATAATCCAGGATAATCTCTAAGATTCCTATTTATCTCAATCCACTTTATTTTTCCATCCACGAAACAATTCCCTATTCCGTGATTCACGTTTATGATTTCCATCAGCGTCTTCTAACCATCCTGCTATGTCTTCTGACCATTATTCCAGAACGGGGATGCTTCTTTACACCGACCCTGCCTCCAATCAGATTTACTCTTTTTCCTAAAAACTCATTTAAGGTTTTCTTGTCTTCTCTTTTTTTTATGTAATTAGCTCCAGGAAGTTTTGTTGCACTTTTTACTAAAAGTGTTCTAGTTGGGTCTCCTCCATTTTTGGCTACCATTCTTCCTTTGAATAAACCACCAGGTCCTCTAATAATCCTTGTCCTATTTTGATTGCTTGGGGCTATTCCAGTTATACGAACATCTGCTCTTCCGTCCTTGTTAATATCTAAAATACGAGTTACTTTTGCCATTATCTAATCCTCCTTCTCCTAATGAACGGTTCTCTAATGAAACCTTTTTTTCTTACGATTATTATTGCCATCTATTCTACTAAACTCCTTTTAGCTTTAGCTCTTTCTATTATCTCTTCTCTTTTTTTCTTCTTTTTTTCGAGCCATTTTAACCTCACGATGATTTTATCCTTGATTTAAGGATTATCATCCAAATATTGAAAATAGAGAGAATTTGGTAAGAATAATATTTTGATAATCACATCCAAATCCTTCTGTAAATCCAATACTTTCAATAGGACATATACAACTATCCTGTGATTGTGGTGGAATCTTCATTTTTAAAGTGCATTCAACAACCATTATTCTTTGCTCTTCTCTTTTACATACTTCATATCCGTTATTTATGCTACATATTTTTGGGATAATATTTTCTACATCATTACATTCTCTAAAAGTTGTTTCTGCTCCAATTACTTTATTCTTTATATAATTTTCATAATTAGATGATGTTAACTTATCTGAAAATGTTTTTTCTATAATATTTCCAAGATTACTTGTAAATATCCCATCTGAACTTTCGCATAATGTTTTATCTGGAATTTTAACACATTGATTATTTTCTAACTTATATCCTCTATTACAAATTATATTGCATTTTAGAGGGTCACCGCCAAATCTTAATTCTGAATTTGCTATAGTTGATGCAGGACAACTACATTCAAAATCGGGGTAATCCTGTTTTATTGTCCCTCCTTCACTTAAACATATTTGTCTAAATTTATCTTGTTCTTCTGGGCTTATTACAATACATCCTTCTCCTACACATCTTGGAGCGGAAGATTTTATTATTTCTTCTTTAATTTCTATGTTCTCTTTTATTTTATCATCAGAAATTCTTTTTTCTTGAGGTATTTCTGATTTAACTTTTTCAAATACTTTTGAGGATTGTTCTATTGCATTATCAATACCTTTTCTTGCCTGTTCTGGAACTAAATTTCGCACTTTCTCCAATGTTAATTTGTGTTTTAATAATTGCTCCTGTATTTCTAATTTTTCATCATCATTTAATAAAGAAGTATCAACAGAACTTATCATTTTATTCCTTTCAACTTCTGCAACAACAGCTTTATCAGATTTCTTTTCATCTATCATAACTTTATATTCTGCTAATCTTTCCTCAGCAACATCTAATTTTATCTTTTCTTTATTTAATCCAGAAGAAAAACTAATTCTCATGTTGTCCCACCACTTATCTATACCATAAAAGGCATCATCGGGCGTGGTTCCTGCAACCATTTCTGTCGCTGATTGTGCAAATGCTACTGGCACTAAAAATATTATTCCCAACATGATTGATATTATTATTTTCTTCATCTTGACCTTCTCCCTTTCATTATTATCCATAAAGCTATGACTATCCCAGCCAGGATTAATATTAATTTAAAATTCGTTAAGACAGTCCATATTATCGAACCTATTGCAATTGCTTCTGCTCCTAGAAGTATTAATCCAATAATAATCATTGGAATGCCTAAGATGCCTCCAGGTCCTCCAGTTGCTACAGTAATTGCTGCTCCTATGCCAATTAAAATAATCGGGATAAATAAAGACTTGGATAATATTGAACCAACGCCACCAGTAAGTAAACTTCCCGTTAGCCCGACCATCCACCCGCCTAAACCAAATATTGTTCCTGGTATAAAAATATTAACAGCTATGAAGATTAAAGCTCCTACTGCTATTATGAACAGCAGTCTGTTTTTTAAGAAAGATAAGTTCTGGGTATTGGATAAATTTTGCAGGATTATTCCTAAAATAATGCCTAACAGAATCAATGTGGCTTGTGCACCAGGAACTGTTATCCTTGCTAAAAAAATCAGTATTAATCCAGCTAATCCGCCTAAAGAGATTCCTTGTATGTTCTTATTGATGAAGTTCGTTACTTGGTTTACCATTTTATGATTTCTTTGTCATATTGAATATGAATAATAATAGGACTATCCCTCCTATGTACTCTATTATTACATCTGTTGTATCATCTCCAGTTAAGTTGAAATGTGGTAATGAAGCTAAATCAAACTTGTCTGTTGTTGCGATACATGCTCCTGCCCCATCTTCAAGCACAGTATCCTTACATGGTACACCCACTGTCCACCTGAATAGATGCCATAGATTTGGCAATAAACCTTCTGCATTACATACTTTTTTAGAATCTTCTTCTAATTGAGCTACTACCTGGGCATTACCTTTACATGCTACTTTATATTTCTTATCTGGGTTTTCTAAATCTTCATAAGCAGCACACTGGTCTACCTCAGTACATACTGTGTTTAGTCTTTGTTTTGCTGTAGTATCTTTCCATTCATCAAAAGTAAGAGAAAGTATCTTCCCTTCTCCTACTCCACCAGAACACTGTGCTTTTTCTTTATCTCCTGGATTTGAACATTTAGAACCAGTTCCCATTAAGATACAGTCGTAATCAGTAGTACATAAAGGACCGTCTCCAGTAAATCTAAATATTCCTATTACTCCTCCTGTTGGTGCATCTCCATCTCCGTCACCCATAAATGGCTGTTGAGGCGTCCCCTGACATTTATCATAAGAAACCAGTCTAATTAATTTGTTTCCTTTTAATTCATTTGGAGTAATTATTTTAGTTTGTGGAGACGTTATCTCATAAGCTTGTTTACTATTAGCTCCTACTTGAACATCTATATGCGTATGTTGAGGGGAATCTGCATTACATACTTTTTCAAGTGGAGTTTTAACTGCTTGTAGTACTAAAGTTGCTTCTTTCGTTGTTTCTAAGAGTTGCAATTCTACAATACCTTTGTAAGCAATATTTTTCTTATTTTCTATAGTAAATTGAACAGTGATAGAATCTTTTTTTACAGACGTTTGATGGACATCAGATGCTACTATATCTCCTTCTTCTACTAGTGGTGTTTCTGGTGGTGGAGGAAGTGGGCAGGTTCCTTTTGTCCTGCAAACATTGTCTGAACATTTTTCTTGAGTTGAAGTACATCCTCCTGTAGGTGTTGTATCACAAGATGAGATAGGATAATCTTGTACACAATTCTCACATGTTTCTCCAAAGTCTACTGCTTTATTGCCACAGAGATTACCCACAACACATTTTTTCTCAGTTACAGAACATATTTTCCCTGAAGCCTTACAATCATCTATCACTTGAATAGCTTGTACACATACATTATTCCCTAAATTCTGTTGTTCATATTGGTATAAGGCGTCTCTCTCACTACTACAGAAAGGGTCTCCGACTAGTTTAGTTGTACATATAAATCCACCAGCAACTACTGGAAAACTAAATACACTTGAAGAACTAATGATTGTTCCTTTTGAAGGACATACTATAAAGCTTTTTGCTGCCCATGTTCCAACTGGTTCCCCTGCTGGAATAGTATATATATCAGAAACAGCTCTTTGTAAGGTTTGTCCAGGGATTACATTATCCTTAGTTAAAAGGGTCACATAATCTATTATAACGCCATTTCCATTCTTAATCTGAACTCTTAATTCTGCTTTTGAACATGATGAATCTGCTATTTCATCTGCAGCTATATCTATCTTATCACCTATTTTAGCTGGACTACTAGGTGTCGGTTGTACAACAACGACTGTAAAAAGCCCTAAATCCTGTAAAAATTTCTGGAATGGTGTGAGTTCAATTATCTGGAATCTAGGATTATTTTCTATAGGCTGGGGATTAGATAAATCTAATTTTATTTGTTCTTCAGCATTGACTACACCACTGCCTATTAAAAACAAAAATAATAAAGCTATAACTATTATTTTTTTCATTTATCCTTTCCTTTGCAAATTATCATGGGGATTAACCCCAGGACACAGGACGCATATCTATGCCTGGGGGAAGGTGTTTTAGAAATCCCTACATTGAGGGAATTTTTAAAAACCTTAGCTTTGGGAAAGCATTTCCAATCCACATTACGACTACGCCAACTCCCAAATAGTATATGAACAATGTCAATACTACTCCGATAGTTGATAGGTCTGCTTTAGGAAGGACTGTTCCAGCTACTAATCCAACAGCAAGTGTGCCTAAAGTTAACATATAGGCTAACTTACCAAGTTGTGTTTTAGGCGAGTACCATTGCTTGCTTAAGTCAACTATAAACAATCCCACTACTGAAATTAATATACCAGTTAAGATTGCTAGTAGTATTGATGTGATAGTAAAGGGCAATGCTCCTGTCAAGCTACCTATTAGTTTTCCAACAAAGGTTGTGTCTAATCCTGCAATAATCTGTTGTCTTACGTTTATATCAATAGCAGCAAGTGTTATTCCTATAGTGCCTATCTTTGCAAGACTTAAAAGCCAGGCAATCAACCAAGTTCCTACACCTATTGCTAATCCATATTGGAATCCTTTTTTCAAATCTATCATGCTTTTTTCCTCCTTTTCAGTTTTTTATTATAATCTTCTTTTACATAAACCAAAGAAGTGTGAATATAATTATGGACTTTATGAAAAATCCTGCTGTTGTTCCAACGAATCTTCCTCTGTTAAACCACCATCCTAATAATGCTGCTAATCCTATTGCTATGATTAGGGGGCTTAATGATAGCATCCCAGCAACTACATTTATTCCTCCTGTCCCAGCAGAAGCTTTTAACCCTGCTATTAATGATGTAAAGTCAAATACCATTTACGGCAACCCCACAAAGCTTTTTAATTCTAGCAATGGTCCTTGCTGTATTGAAAATGGAAGCAATCCTGGAACTTTAATGAATAGGAAAATTGCTCCTGCCACAATTCCAATGGCTATAAATATGGAAAGGAAATCGTTTGGAGTTCTTCCTGTCACTAATTTAAACACAGTGAAGAAGACTAAAATAATCATCCCTAGGAAGACTAAGACATTTAATTTAGCAGCTCCTATAAAGAATTCATACAAAGTGAATCCAAGCACTAATAATATAATTAGCCAAAAGATTATTATTCCCCAGTCCCTGCCTGATGTTTTTCCTAATGTTGCCATCTTCAAAAGTGTCTGTTGAATGCCCTAAATGCTAGGAACAAAGTCAACACTATTAATATTCCTCCCATGCTTATTCCTGTGCCTAAGATGTTAGTAGACAAGATACTGTCTAGAGCCGACCAAAATCTTGCTACTGTTATCAAGACTACAAAAAGCAGGAAAAAATTTCTTTGTGCAGTTGGTCTTATTAATTGTGCTAGAGTAAGCTTCATCTTATCTCTTCTTGCCTCCAAACCCGCCAAACAATGCAACAGCAGCAACTGCAATTATTCCCCATACTAACCAGGATAATCCCATTGGACCTGTTGCTACTCCACCAGCTTCTTGAGCTTTTTTTGCTTCAGATGCTTTCTGTGCTGCTAGAGCTCCTTGTACTGAGAATCCTCCACTAGTATCCATATCAAAGGATATTATACTGCTTGAAAGTTCCCTAGTTCCATCTGTACCACTGACGAACCATTGAGTTGCTCCATCAGCAGGCTCGCTGTCTGGGAATATAAATGAACAAACGTCTCCAGATAATGTTCCTGTCTTACTATCATATAATTCAGTGCTTCCTCCTCTAGAAACAGATACGGTACACGAAGTTGCATTTTGGACTGTTCCAGAAAGTGTAAATCCTTTTGAAGTTTGCTGTACATTATCTGCTGGGCTTAAATCAGTTATGCTTACATTTGTATTATCAAGTGTTATTGATGTTAAATTTGCTGACTTGCTTGCAGTAAAGTTAGAAACATTAGCTCTTAACTGATATGCTGTACCATTATCATGTGACTGGGTTGTTATCCAAGTCATAATGAATGTTGTTTTATTTCCACCAGTAGCATTATTTCCAATAACTGTCCATAATCCGCCGCCTTCTCTAAAAGAAAACGTGACTTCATCAGCAGATTCACTTGTTGTTACATTCAAGGTGGTTGTCCCCCTTAAAGTTGAGCTGTTTAATGAAGGTGCAGCCCATGTTACTCCTTGTATTGCACTTACCATAGGTATTACAGCTAATGCTAAAAGTGCGACAAGACTAAATATCAATATGTTCTTTTTCATTTTATATTTTCCTCCTTATTTTTTAATTTAATCATTTATCCTCCGAATAAATTCGGCAACCAGCCAAACTTATTTGCTACTACTATACCATTATTAATAGCATGTGTTCCAGATGCCTGTATTGTTGCCCTGAAATATAATACCATTAAACATGAAATATATCCAAAAATCACTGCTGCGATTAATGGAAGATTTCCTAATAATCCTCCTCCAATAGCAAGACCTAATGCTGTGATATGGAATGCTGCAAACATTGCTGCAATAGTTACTGCAATCAAATGTGCTTTTGGCTCTCTTATGCTTTTATTTATATTGAATACATCAAGCAGCAATTCAAAGATTACTCCGAAGAAGAAATTTGTTTCTGCTAGGGTGACTAGGAATGTGAATACAAAGAATGTTACGATTGCTACTCCAGATAAGAAAGGTTCTATATTTGCAAACAAGCTTGTTACACTTGCTGGCGTTAATCCCCCTGCTGTAAGCTGAAGTATTCCGCCGATAACTACTACACTAATATAGAATGCACCAAAACCGATTAATCCGAAAAGAAGAAAATCCTTAAAGAAATCCTGCCCTGGTCTTTGGAATGGAAAGCTGACTAATCTATCAGAAAATAATCCAACCCAATAAGATATAATAAAAACTGCGTATGCAAGACCTAATGTTGGGTCTACATTGGTTATAGTAAAAGTGATTAAAGTAAGTAATAGGAGTATGAACGTCCTCATCTTCATTACATCTGCTGAAGCCATGTTTTTTGTTTACCTCTTATCTTTTTAAAAAGAAAAAAAAGAAAAAAAGATACTACCTTTAATTGTAGTATATTGTCTTAACTTGTCTTAGATGGTTTGCTCCACAGGTATCTCCTGCAACAGTTCCGCCAACTCTGCCATTTCCATCCTCATCTTCAACAGCTAATCTTACTAAATTAGCGTCATCACTGCTTTGACACCAGTCATCAGCTAATGCTGTTAATAACAAGGTTTCTGCTCCAGTTGCTGCTGCGTTTGGATTTACACCAGACTTTGCCTTAACTGTTAGGAAAGTTTCTAAGTTGTACTGCCTTACATCTCCTTTTGGACCACCATCGAAGTCAAATGTCTTTAATGAACTTGCAACATTTGCTAACTTATAGAGTGTTCCTGAAGGGTTTGTTCCAGATGATGAACCAGTCATAATAGCTTGTCCCTCATCGAAAGCAGTTACATTTTCTTCCAATACAAGGTGTAACTTACCGTATGGAGAAACTCCTTTTTCTGAATCTCCAAAGATAGATACCTTGAATGTCTTTGACTCTCCAGAATTTATTGTTTCGTTGCTTGTCTGCGAGTTTACTGTAGCATCTGTGTTAAAGACGTTCCATGTTGCTAATGTACCATTTGCATACAACTCATTAAAGTTACCATCGTGTTCTGATGTTGAGAATGCTGCACATGGTGCTGTTATTGTTGCTGGTTTAGATGCATAATAAGCTGTGCTGTTTGCTGCATAGATAACTTCTATTCTGTCTTTCCATGCTACCGATTTTGTATTAGCTTCAGTTACTAAACCTTGGTCAACTCCATTCTTTAGCCATCTATGTTGTACAGTTGCTGTACTTGTAGCTGGAGACCATTTTTGTTTTGTTGGTCCAACCGTCATTGTAATCGAACTATCACTACAGAATTCAACAGCGTCTGCTGTTTGCTGAGTATCTACTGGAACAACTGGTACTTCTGCTGCTCCTGCTTTTTGGAAGCCTATTAAACCTGGATTAGTGACTAATACTATCGCTAAGATAGCACCCGCAATCATCCAAATATTTAGTTCTCCCCTTTTATTCATCATATTTTTTTCCTCCTTTAGTTTCGCCTTTTGACGAAATTTTTTTAAATAGTAAATCTCACAGAAACCCAGTTTTTTTTGAAATAATATTTTTTAGGATAACCACACAAAGAACTCCAACCATCCAACCAAATTAAACCCAAGAAACCAACACATCTCTAACCAAACAGTAGTTTACTAACTGGCTAAATCGCCAATCCTAAATTTATTACCCCTACCAAGCTTCTCAATTTAAAGAAGTAGTAGAAGAAGTTATATTTAAAGTTAATTAAAAAAATAGTATAAAATACTATATAATCGTATTTCTGACTATATCAGACTATTTTTACTACTACAAACCCCAAATATTTAGGCTTTGCACAAAAACTAGCAGACTTTTTGTGCAGAAAACGACTTTTTGTGCAAAGCCAAATATTTAGTAAGTATTATATAGTCGGAAATAGTCCGTATGACTACACCTGACTACGTAATACGACCAAAAACTATTTACAAATTGCTGCAAAGATGTTTTACTTTATATATCTTATGTATGCGAGGCGTGTAGACGTGTGACTCTAAAGTATATCACAGGGAAGCAGAAAGCTTATTAAAAAATAAAGAGGGAAAAAATTTGTATATAAAAGAACAGATATTCTATCCATTGCTTATTAGGCATGCGGAAGAAGGACCTTATTCTATTACAATACCTAAACAAATCAGGGATACGCTTGGTATAGATGAAAGATTAAGAAAATTAAAAAAGGGAGAAAGATTAAGAATTAAAATTATAATTTCTTTGATGGATGGTCAAAATGATTGATTGGATTACTCTTGTTCTAGATTATTTCCTATATATAGTCATAGGGATTATTATAATAGTCCTGGGCATATCAATAATAAGGAGGAAGATTAAATTGGGAAAGAAAAAAGAAAAGAAGGATGATGTGATAAAGGAATTAGAAGCTCCTAAACCAAGCTCATCTCCAATCACTCATGTATTAAAAGAAGAGGACGAGGCTGTATTTGAACTCCCACATTTCGAGGAGATTAAGAAACTAAAAGAAAAAGAAAGCCAAATAGATGAAAGATATATTGAGATTGAAGAAGAGATAAGAGATGTATACAAAAAGACAGAGACCATTTTGGAAGAACTGGATGATATGGCAGAAGATATAAAAGACACTGTAACAAGGCTTAAAAATATTTATTCAGGAATTAATAAGAAGAAAGCTACCTTATTAAAATCGTTAACTTTTGAGGAATGATGGAAGAAAACAAGTCTAAATCCAATAAAGTATTTTATGTACTAATAGGACTGCTTATTTTAATTTTTGTTTATGCCCAACTTAATAATTATTTTGAGAACAAGAACTGGAAAGAAGAGTGGTCTTGCAGTTCAGTAGACGCAGCGAGGGATTTTGGAGATAGTAAAAATTGCTTATTAGAAAACTGCAAACCAGTGCCAAATAAATTTAATACGCAGATAAACCAATGCACTTGCCCAATAACTAATAAAACTGTTTACACTTACTGCTCCCATGGTATAAGAAGCCGTATCTATGAAGGTGATATAAATGAAATTACAAATTTTGTTAATAGGATTGATGCTGCTGATAGCAACTAATGTTGCTCTAGCAGAAGAGATAATAGTGCCAGTGCACAGCACAGTAAATGTAAGCATAAGCAATGGAACTGTTCTAATCACAACAGCAAGTTCTTCCTTGACAATAGGTTCTATAACAAACACAACAAACAGTTTTAATACTATGGATATAGACCTTACTGCAAGGACAAGCATCTTAAATGGAACTGATGTAAGGGAAGTTTTGGATGCCTGTATGAACAATCTAAGCGAGTCTGAATTCGGCAGAGGCGTACAGCAAGCAACAATGGCTGATATACAAATTAGGAAAGTTGATTGCGAAGATAACCTTACTTACTATAAAGGATTATATTCTTTAACATCTTCTGACCTCTCAAATAAAAGTTCTGATTTGCTTACATGCAATTCTCTTAGAAGCACTTACCAGGCTGAGTCTACAACCTGTGCTACTGAAAGGGATGCTTTTAGCACTCAAAGATGGTATTTTGGAGTTGGAGCAGCAGCACTAGTATGGCTTTTCTTCTATGTAAGAAGTGTATCCAGAAGACCAAAAGGACCAGAACAGCACTTTCCTGATGCTAATGTAAATCCAAGACCTGTATTACCAGAGGGCATTATAAAGAATCTAGTTGACCAAGGCAAAAAAATGGTTGATAAAAGTAAAAAGGTGCAGGAGGATTTTTTCAATCTCGAAAGTCATGGAGCAAAGCCTCCAATCTAGGAATAATCTATGTCAGAGGGTTTTATTAAAAGAGAAGTTGAACCAGTACCTGTAAGGACTTTAATTACTTTCGGTGATGGATATTATGGAGATTTATGGAGGATAAGCCCGCAGCCATGGGAAGATGAATTGGGAAGAAGATGGTATAGGCTTCAATTTAAGCCAGAAGATTCTATAGTGGTACAGTTAAAAATATATACCGCTACCACAGGAATTGCTGTCTTAGACAAGGAGTCTGGAATAACATTAACAAGGGACTATCTTGCCCAGCATGTTTTCTTTTCAAATCTAAACCCAGATACTAACAGGATGTTTATTGCATGCGGCATTGATGGAAGCGAGGATACAGCAATCTTGCAAAGAAATAAAGAAAGGGACTACACCATAAAATTGAGTGAGAGAAAAATACAGTCATTAAGGGTAAAGATTGCAGGATTGCTGCAGGAGTTGGAAAGAGAAAGGGCTGGAACAAAATCTTCTGTTGAGCATGCAGCAGAAGTAATAAAAACTGTGAGGGATGCAACTGGATACAAACAAGAGCAAGAGAAACCAATGCAGGAGTTTGCCCATGCCTGAGGAAAAAATATCTGGTTTCAAACTAACCAAAGCAAAAGAAGGGAATATCAGGGAAATTAATATTATAAAAAATTCTGTTTTGTACAAGCACGTTGCTAATAAGGAGTCTATATTTAAATTTATGAATGAAAGCATCATTAACAAGCAGAAGCAATTAGAAACAGATATAAAAATAAAAGAGAATGAAGAAATCCCTCTGGATAAATTAGGAGCTTTTGACAGGTTTAATTATGAAAAAACTTTGTACGAAGTTGATAAACTGGATATTGTGAGGGCAGCAGAAAAAACTATTGATTTATTACAGGATATTGTTGGAATTTACAAGGAAATAGATTTTACTGAAAGAGAAATAATACAGGAAATTATACTGGGAGTTGAAGCAGGATATGTAAGAAAAGAAGAACTTGAAAAAGCAAAAGACAGGATTAATGATTTAGTAGTTATGAAATCTAAAGAAAGTGGGATTTATAAAAGATTGTTAGAACAGGCAGAAGAAGGAGGATTAAAGGAGAAAAAAGTGAGGAATAGGGTAACTGCTGGTATAGGAATGCTCGTTAAAGTGGGGCTGATAACTAAAGAGGAAGGAGAGTCTATGAGGGGGATATTACAGAAAGAAGATAGGGAAAACCCAATAAAAGAAGGTGTTGCATTAATAGAACAAGGTCGTAATACCCCTGATAGACTATCTAAAAATGATAATGAGGATGGAGAGGATTTTGAGGAGGGGGAAGAATCTGATGCTTGAAAGATTTAAGCGTTACTTAATGATTAATCGCATTGATTACATACTATCAATAAAAAAGAAGTATTTAGAAGATATAACTTTGATAGAAACCTTTAGTCTTTGTTTAAAAGTTTTAAACGTGAAAAAGGGAATGATGGGATATGTTCAAGGAAATAGATAGAACATGGATATTTGGTTTTTGCAAAATGTGCGATTCCAAAAAGATGATTTATGAAGAAAGCAGACTATGTGCGGACTGTATAAACGATGGCAGAACTGAGAATATTTGATGAGAAAAACAAGGAAGAAATTAAATTAGTTAGTTACAGAGAGATTCCGATAATGTACACAAACAGAAATACTTTATTATGTTTTCCATCAAAGAAAGAAACAAGAGATTTACAAACAGTTGCCATAGTTGGTGTTAAACGGGCGGGTAAATCCTTAATGATGCACTTTTTAACAGACATGATTTTTAACCAGACAAATGATGCAATCTTCAATGCAAATGACTGGACAGATGAAACTCTAACTTATTCGCTCCCAAACACAAGCAAATTATTCTCAGGCAAATTAGCATCACTTAATCTAGAGCCAAGACCTCTGCCAATGGTTTATGTTTATCCATACCTTTCAAAATTATTTTCAATGCCAGAAAACCTAGCATCAATAAGGACATCAATTCCATTAGATGATGTTATGGATAGTGCAACTTTCTTAGCATCTGAAAAAGAAAGAACAAGAAAGGGTTCTTTCAAGAGACTCCCACAAATAAAAGAAATGCTGGTAGAAGAGTACAGGAAGCCATTGAATAAATTAACTCTTCCTGAAGTCATGGAAGTCCTGAATAAAAAGTTCCACGCAAAAAGAGACCATGGGATGAGAGATTTATTAACAACAGCGTTTTATAATTTATTTACAGAGAAGATAGTAGACCCTACAGGAGAATTTCCATCAAGCCTTGAAGTCAATGGAAGAAACTTCCCACCAATCACAGCAATAATGTCTGCTGGATTAATACCTAGTTTAATGACTTTCCATTTAAAGACAAAGCCTTTCTGGGCATCTTACATCAAGAACAGATTAGAAGAAGTCTTCATAGCAAAGAGGGAAGGAATATTTAAAGAACGAGAGCAGTCAGTCTGGATTACAATGGATGAGATGAAGATATTAGACTCGCATAAGCACACTACAGACGCTTCAGAAATTATAAGAAGCTTAGCATCAAGAGGTGGTCCATTAGGATTAGGATTTATCTGGGCACAGCAGGATTTCTCACAGGCACACGAGGAGATAAAAGAAAACACTCCTTATGTAATCTCCTTTAAGACTTCAGCAGACCAGGCAACTGAGATTGGAAGATACATGGGGGGGCTAACAAAAAGCCAGAATATGTATTTAAGAAACCAGAGGAAATATCAATGCGTAGCAATGACGAATAATTTCTTCATAGAATATGACTTATTAACTGGAGAGAGAAGGAAGGTTGAAAGGAAATTCATTGAGGGTTGGGTCATTCCTCCATTAAGTTATCACAAGCCACCAGAAGGATTTAGTATGCCTAATAGGAATATAATCTATGCAGCAGACTGGCTGAGATATAAAGGCTTGATATTAAGAAATCCAAATAACCAGAAGAATTTTTTCTATACTTATTCAAAGACAGTTAAGATATATAAAAAACTAAATACTGCAATAGAATGCAATAAAGATTTGTTAACCTTGTTCGGAGGCAGGAATGTGCCACTACAACATGAAATAGATTATTCAGAATTAAAGGGATATGGATTTGATATTTATTCAATACCATTGAGCCCTGCTGCTAGAAGATATTATGGGATAAAATCGGGTTATAGGTTATATAAAACAGAGAGTGATAAACCAAGAGAAGCAGGTTATTTAAATTACCTGCCACCTGGATTAAGAATAATGCTTGATGTCAGAGAGAATATGGTTGCATTAGATGGACCAAACATAATGAAGAAGGATTGGAGGAGGATTAGAAATGATTAAGGATTTTATTGAGAATAGGGTTATTATCAAGCATTGGACCCATTTTGGTTTTGTTGTATCAAGGATACTTGAATTAGGAAGGCAGGGATGGAAGGATATTATCCTAGAGACTGTCAATGAACATAAAACCTTTGAGCATGTAATCCAGACATTTGAAGCATGGGGATGTGAGGTTTCAGAAAAGCAGCTAGTAAAGAAAGAAGGAAGCAATGAGCAGCTTACAAGAGTTGTTTTAAAAAGAATAGGAGCTTTACAAAAATAGAAGATGAAAAGAAAATATTTTTGTATCTGCTGTAAGAAAAAGGATTAAAATAAGATGATAGACGCAGATAAAGCTTATCAGGAACAGGAAAAGAAAGATGCTCCTAGCTTAAGCAAGACAGTGTTTAAAGTTCCAAAACATATTCTTCTTATTGCCCTCATAATGATAGCTATCTTATGGATTGCTTATTCAACGAAATCAATAGCATGGCTTAGTGCTAAGACATCATTATTCATAAGTTTAGCAATACTAGTTGTTATAGTTATAGTGGGCAGTGCAAATCAAGTGCCTGACAAACCAGAAAGAGTTGAAGACAAGGTATGCAGGGCGTTGCTTATAAGGGAATTAAAAGAAAAGCAAAGGTCTGGAATGATGCCTCAAGGAATGGTAGTTTTGGATGCTGTTTCATCAGGGAATGACACAAGGCAGGGATATGAGATTGGATGGTCCTTAACTTATGATTATTTAACTAGTTATTTTGTTACTTTATGGGACTGGTATGATAATAAGTATGTAACAACAATAAGATTAAGCACTCCTTATGATGGAAACACAATAATCAGGGAGATTCCAAAATATATACCGATTACACCAGACTTGTTTTATAAATCAGTAGGGGGGTATGGGAGATAAGATGGCAGAAGAAATAGTTCCATTGAATGATGCAGTAATAGACGTTGCAGAAGACATTGCTAAAGAGGATGCTATCAAAAAAGAGGCTAATAATGAAATTGAAGAACCTGCTACTCCTCCTAAGAAAGAACCTAGCAGGATTTCTAGGTTTATATTCTCCACGTCTTTATTTTTAGAACACACGATATTTGTAGTTCCTACAGAAAGAATAAAGAAAATTCTGGGTAAGGATTCCAGAAGAAAAGCTTTCTTTTCCTTAATGTATTCTCCAAAGACTTGGTGGTATCTTTTCCTGTTATTTTTCCTCTTTGATGGAGTCTTATATAGATTAGTACATTGGAAGATATTTTTCTGGACATTTATTATATTACTGATAGCTCACAGGTTAGTTACAGGAGAATGGAAGCATTGGGCTAGGCAGAGGGGATACAAGGTATAGAAGGGTCTGCACATCTATTGCACATAAATCCATATCCATCAATATCCCAAGCTTCTTCCTTGGAAGTTTCTGATTTACAAGAAAAACATCTCAACTTTTTTCATCCTCTAATGGTAAGATAATCCTATTTGTTTTATCAAAGTAACAGGTATAGCATAAGCATTTATTCTTCTCGCTTACAACAGTCCTTTCCTTGCACTGCCCGCATTCCTTAATAGGAAAATTATCTGTCTCTTCCCAAACCGAGTTTATCATCTTTTACACAATCAGAGCACTTTATTTCTTCATGCCCGAACATTTCCTCCCCACAATCTCTGCATCTTTCCATTTCCTTCCCCCACGAATATGAAAGCTCCTTGGTGAGCAAAAATAGAGGCTTTAATAGAAAAAATTATTCTAAGAAAACACACCCAATCCTTCACATTGCATTAACGTGAATTCATAAACCAAGGAGCCTATGGTTACAATAAATTTTTGTTCTTTTCTTATTCCTCCCCTTCCTTCTCACAATCACATGAATTATCTAAGAACTCATCAAGCTTTCTATTACAGGTATATTCTCTCCAATCAACGCCGAATCCTTTTTTCACATTTTTATCATAAGTGGCATCCCCAAGAATTACAGCCTATCTAATGGAGTGAAAGGTAGAATGAGCTGGTATAAGCATCAACCTATCCAGCCCACCCGATAATGAATAAGATAACTTGGGGGCTTCCCACTAACTTTAATATGTTATATTATTCTATTATAAAAACCTTCTGTTATCATTTTACAATGGTAGATTCAAGAGCGAATAATTTATTTCGGAGGGCTTTTATGATTCTGCTACGAAAGGCTACCTTCATTTGAAGTCTTGCAATATATTTTCTTATATATCCAGAACATTCCTTGCAGTAGATAGCGTT
>C687J35021_10000718_pt1 | contig 25548 bp, 19 predicted proteins | sample RifCSPhighO2_12_FD_35021 | JGI IMG/M metagenome (IMG submission 35021) | reverse complement strand
TTGCTACTAGCTACTAGCTACTTGCTACTATCTTGCCCGTAGCCGTGCATACCCCCTGTGTGCCCCCCACCTATCCATCCAGGCCAGACCCACGTCCACCCTGTTCCCCCCCTTCGCCCTGTCCAGGAGTCTTGCCATCTCCTCCAGGCTGGAGACCTTATAGTCCCCCAGACTTATAATTACCATCCCAGGCTCTATACCGGCCTCCCCTGCAGGGCTCCCGGCCTCCACGCCTGAGACAAGGACTCCTCCGCTCAGCCAGTCAAACCCCAACTTCTGGGCAATCTCAGAGGTAAAGGCCTGTACTTCCAACCCCAGTTTCTCCATGGCCAGTTTTTCCACCGGGGGTATAGGCACCTTCTCCAGGGTCACCCTGAAGGTCTTCTCCTTACCCTTCCTATTCACCAGTACGGTAAGACCGTCCCCTGCGTTCTTTTTGAGGAGATACTTCTCAAACTCCAGCACGTCGGCCGTCCTCCTATCGTCCAGGGCCATTACCACGTCCTCTGCCTGTAGTCCGGCCTTCTGGGCAGGACTCTTCTCCTCTACCTCCTCCACCACCACCCCGCCCCCCGGTGGTTCCTTTACCTGGAGTCCCAACCATACCTTATTTATCTCCTGGAAATTAAAGAGCTTTACCAGGGCCTCTCTCACCTTGTCTACGGGGATGGCGAAGCCAATGCCCTGGGCAGTGGCTACGATGGCAGTATTTATGCCAATAAGTTCACCCTCTATATTGACCAGGGGCCCACCGCTGTTCCCCGGGTTTATCAGGGCATCGGTCTGGAGGAGCCCTTCGTACTTAATCTCACCATACTTGCCTGGCACCGTAATGGTACGGTTGACGGCACTCAGTACCCCCGTGGTGACGGAGTTCTCAAAGCCGAGGGGATTGCCCAGGGCGACTACCGTCTCCCCAATCATCAGGTCTCTGGAGGTCCCCAGATGGACATAGGGGAGGGGCTTACCCGCTTCTACTTTCATGACTGCCAGGTCCATCTCCGGGTCCGAGCTGATTACCTGTGCCTCGTACTGGGAGCCGTCCGAGAGGCTTACCATGAGTTTGGAGGCCACGCTGGTTACGTGTTCATTTGTAACNATGTAGCCCTCCGGGTCAATTATTACCCCGGAGCCGAGGGGNGTTGCTATCTTCTCTTTTTCGTAGGTACCGAAGTAATTCTCAAAGTATTCCCTGAAGAGTTCACTCCTTCCAGAAAAGAAGGGGTCGGTGTCGTGCCGGGCCACCAGGCGTTCCGTACTGATGTTGGCCACTGCAGGGCCCGCCTTCTCCACGGCCTCTACTACCGGGGTCCTCCTGTCGGAACCCTCCGAGAGATTATAGAGAGACAGCAGGAGTAGAATGTAGAATACAGAATTCAGAATACGGAATATAGAATGAGGTCTCTGCAAAACCCTATTAGTGGTATCCGCCACGATGAACCCTCCCCCTTGAGGGGGGAGGGAAGGGTGGGGGTGATTATTACCTCTTATTACGTATCTGCTCATATCAGTCAGACTTAGACAATTAAATAACCACCCTCCCCCTTCCCCCTCCCCTTAAGGGAGAGGGAGAACTGAAGGGCATATTTGACTTTTTCAGAACCCTCTGAATAGCTGAATTCCGATTACTGAATTCAGTATTCCTTGTTTTAGTGGAGTTGGGTTGGGGTGTGCAAAATTTAGGGGGGTCAAGTGTCCCTCCGACAACGTTGTGCGAAAACAGGGAGATTTTAGAATACAGGACTCAAAATATTCTGAATTCTGAATTCTAAATTCTGTATTCCTTGTTTCATCCGCCTGCCGGGGCCTTGGATGCCTCCCTTACTGGCTTTTCTTTCATGAGCTTCTCCAGCTTCTCGTGGCTTATCAGGAAGACAAAGTCTGAGCCGCTGGCCTTGACGTAATGCAANCCTTTCTCGGCATGGTTGCCCATTGTAATGGACTTTTCCCCATGNCCCGTATTCAAGGTAAGTTTAAACAGGGGCTTATCCAGTCCGTAGGAGGCCGGTTCTTTGGCGGAGTACTGATAGACGTCATCTGCCTTGAGGTTCTTCAGGTTGTAAAGGATGGACTCTATCTCTCGTGTGGCAACCGGTTTTTGCTCCGGCCCCACCATCTCCCAGGCATCTCCCTTCTTCTGATAGACAACCTCCTTCTCAGGGTAAGTAATGGAGACCCCGGTCACCTCGGGGTAATCAAGACTGATTACCACCTTGGAGGCTGGTTCTGACTCCAGGTGCCTGACCTCCGTCCAGCTCAGCTCAAAGACCAGGTTGCCGCCCTGGAGCATGGCATAGGAGTTGACGTTTTCCCCCCCCTTTACCTTCTTGCCTATCAGGAGGGTCTGGCTCTCCAGGTCAGGTTCTTTATCTGCCACAAAGATTTCACCTTCGGGCTTGTCTGTTATGGGGAGTCCTTTGGCATAGGTGACGGTGGCCCTGATACTGGGGGCATCCAGCCCATAGGGTTTAAGGTCCTTTGGCCCTTCTTCTACGTGCTTCTCAACTTTGAGGAAGGACATGCCCCATATAATATTGTTAACAAGCTCTTCATCGGCCTCTACTTCCAGGCCGCCTGAGGCGGACTTGAGGAACCACTTCTCTTCCTGCCCTGGTTTCTTTTCCAGCAGGAAGCGTTTATCCCCCCTATCTACCACCAGTCTTTCGGCCTTATCCCTGTTGAACTCCATCACCAATCTATCCCTGAAGGCCAGGTAGCCGCGAGTGGCTGGTTCATGGAGTTTCTCCGCCTTTACGGCAAAGACGGGTTCCTCGCCGGTCCTCTTGATGTAGCAGAGGGTGCCCCTCTCGTCCTTCCCCCCTAGTTGAAGTCTTATGGGCTTAGGCTCGTCCTTCAAGGTGATGGTAACGTCTGCCTCCGGTTGGGCCAGCCCGTAAGTGGCCAGGTTATCTGGCTTGTTAGCCACAAAGTTCTGTATCTCTAGTTCCTTGATTACGTCCAGGAAGCCCTTGAAGGCGTCTCTGTCAGCAAGGACGTTCACGGGTTGGGTTATGAGATAATCGTACTCCTTGGTCTTTTCTATGACGATATTTTGGTCTCTAGTCTTTAGTTCCACTTTAGAGACGTATAGGGGGTCAAACCTGGCCAGTTTCTTATCCCTGAGTTCGTTGGGGTTTTTCTTCAGGGGGTTTACGTTGTTATCCTTGAGGAAGAATACGGCGGATTCCTCCTGGCGTTTGGCATAGACCTTATTGTCCCTGGTATTCCCCAGGAGGAGGGTCTGGGTCTGACCTTTCTCCTGGACGGTGGCCACCAGTTGTGGATTTCCTAAACCCCATTTGTTCAGGTCTACCTCTTCATCGGTAATAAAATCATCTTTGGCTACGGTCAGCCCCCTGAGGTTATAGAGTACCTGCATGATTTTTTCGTTGTCCCCCTTGTCGGCCACGGGGCTTTCCAGCCTCCAATTCTCCCCTTCCTTGAAACACTTTATTGCCTCCCCTGAACCATAGCGGAGTTCCACCCCCTGGGCGGCGTTGGGGTCTATCTCAAAGACGTCCTTATTCCTGAGGTCATTGAGGGACTTGGTAAGCCTGTCCAGTAGGGAACCTTTGACCATATAGACTTCCTTGCCCCCTTCATGCCGCATATAGACCTCGCTCCCGCCCGCCCTGCTGGCGCCGACGTAGAAGGTGTGCTTGTCTGCCTGAGCAGGGCCGGTCCAGTAGGAGGTCTCTATCCGGGGTTTATCAAGCCCGTAGCTGGCCAGGTCAACTGGTTTCCCTCCCTCAGGGGAGATAGTCCCTACCTTGCCCAGGAATTCCAGTTCATCCAAGAGGCCCTTGACCTCTGCGGCGTCGGCCCTGACCTGCCTGGGCTTTTCCAGTAACCATTTACCTTCCTCTATCTTCTTGGCGAGGAAAGGCCCTTCTTCCCTCTTTATCTCTACCTGACTCACCCTATCTGGCTTAAAGTCTGGAAAGACCTTGACCTGCTGGAGCTGCCACTCGTCGGTGGAGGGCTTTTTCTTCTCATAGAGCTGGATGAAGAGGATGAGGACAACGGCTACGCCCAGCAGTATTAAAGTATTTTTGGGACGCATCTCTGACTACCTCCGCCGCCTCCACCATACGTAGCCCCCCATGGCCAGACCCAGACCGGGGAGACCTAATACCGATATGAAGTAGATGAGTTTCATCTGTTTGGGGTCCAGGACGGCCTTCCTGACGTCTGGGGCTTTAGCAGAGATACCCAGTTGGGTCTCCTTCTGGGCCAACCAGTTAAGGGTGTTGAGGAAGATGTCTCTATTACCCGGGTGGCTGGAGTACTCGTTGGCCGCAAAATCCACGTCGCCAAAGACCGCAATCCGCGGGCTAGGGGAGGGTTTTTCCTCCGGGATGGTACCGTGGGCCATGGAGGCCTGGGCCTGGGTGTCCACCGGGGCAGTCGTAACGGCAATGGTAATGGGCCCGGGGATGTCCTTATCCTGATTGAATTCGGGCTTTTCCCTCCCTCCTACGCTGGTCTCTCCCCAGCTGTTGTCGGGTCCCATGGCCAGGTTTCTCGCCTGGAATGGTCTCTCCTTGGTGGGTGGCTTGCCTTCTATTGCACACGCCCCGAAGAAGACGCTGTTAAGGGTCTTCATGTTAGCGGTTATCTTGTGGTCAGGGTACCTCTCCTCGTTGACGTATATCTCCGCCACGGTCTGCAGGCCGTAGAAGGGGAGTTGTACCTTGTTGTAGACCACGGTGTTGGTCTTTACCTCTACGTTGTATTCCTTGAGTAGGTCCTCCAGACCCGTACGGCTGTAAGTGCCGAAGGCAGGCTCTATCAGTACCAGGAGGTTGCCCTTCTTTTCATCCAGATAATTTCTTATAAGGGCCAGCTCTTCGGAGGTGAAGGCCCTGGTGGGGCCTGCGATGACCAGTACGTTACAGCTCTGGGGTATCTCCTTCCTGGTCAGGAGGTCCAGGGGTATTATACGGTAGTTGTCTCGCTTGAGGGCGGTGGCGATGTCTGAGAAACCTGCTGGCTCATAGTCCTCCAGTCCCCTCTCCCCGTGTCCGGTGATGAAGAAGATGGCCTCCTGTTCGGCTTGCGTAACGCTGAGGATGGCGGCGGTGAAGGCCTCCTCCCCCTTAAACTTGAAAGGGAATCTCCTTTCAATAACGTCGGCCTGCCCTACGTGTTTTACCTTATCCCCGCACTCAAATATCACGGAGTTAATCTGTATCTCTTCGGCCTTTACGCGCTGGGTAAGTTCCCGCAGACGACTGGGGTTCCGGATGGGGTCTATATGTACCAGATTTACGTTCTTGGAGACGTAGGAGTATTCCTTGAGTATGTCTAATACCCTGTCGTAGAACATCTCCGTTGGGTTAAAGAGGACGGTTACCGTTACTGGTTTATCCAGCCCCTTGAGGATGCTCGTGGTCTTGGTGGAGAGGGAGAATCTCCCGGTGGAGGTGAAATCAATCCGCATGTAATGCCGGCTGTTAAGATAACTTACTATACCGAAGATGCCTATGGCGATGAGGGTCATAAGGAGCACGTTGGCCCCTATTAACGCCTTTTTCCTGAATAGTTGATTGAGGTCAAATCCCTTTTTAACTCCCAAGGCTCACTACCTCCACTTACTGCTTTCTAATGTCCTTACGGTGATAAAGAGACAGAGGACGGTGATGCTCACGTAATAAATTACGTCCTTCGTGTCCACCAGCCCCTTGGTGAACGGTTCCCAGTGGTCGTAGGTGCCTACGTACTGGAGGATAGGTACATACCAACCATCCGTACCCGAGACGGCGAAGCCTAGATAGAAGAGGATTACCAGGGTGACAATCCCCAGCACGCCAGCCACAATCTGGTTCCTGGTAAGGGCCGACATGAGCAGCCCTATGGAGACGAACATGGCGCCCATAAGGGCCAGTCCGATATAACTGGATATGATAGGCCCCATGTCTGGGTCCCCCACCCATCCAAGAAATACCACGTAAAGCAGGGTAGGCGCCAGCATTACCAGATAGAGGCACAGGGCGGCCAGAAATTTGCCAAATACCACCTCAAAGTCTGTTACGGGGGCGGTCATGAGCATCTCTATGGTCCCAGACTTAACCTCCTCAGACAGTAGCCTCATGGTTATCACCGGGGCAAGGATGGAGAGTATTACCTGGGTATTGGCCAGGCTGTACATCAAGGTGGCCTGCTGGCTGAGGGCCAGTATCCGTGCAAAAAAGTACCCGGAAGACAAAAGGAACACGGCTATTACTATGTAGGCAATGGGGGAGTAGAAATAAGAAATCATCTCCCTCTTAAAGATAGTGATTGAATTGGTCATATTGAACCCTTGAGCCTTTAAGCCTTTATTCTTTTGAGGAGGCCAGACACCGTTTCCTTAATACCCCCTTTGGGAGCAGGCCCCTCCGCCGGCGGGAGCGGTCCTGCCGCCTCCTCCGCCTCCCTGGTGGTAATCTGGTGGAAGACCTCTTCCAGGGTGACTGCCTCTTTCTTCATCCCCAGGAGCACCCATTTATTCTCTTTATTCTCTACGAAGGCATGGAAGACCTCCTCCCTGACGTCCCGGCCCTTATCCGTCTCCAGCACGAAACGATGGGTCTTTGTCCTCGCACCGCTCGGCGCTACCGACTCGTCTTCCCCTTTAACGCTGAGGACCGCCGGTATCCCTTCCAGACATGCCTTAATCCGTCCAAAGGGGCCCTTGGCCTCCAGGTGGATAGTAGCCCCACCCCTCAGTTTTGAGGTAAGATTGCCTGGGGTGTCCATGGCCACCAGTTTTCCGTTATTAATGATAATCACCCTGCCGCATATCATCTCTACCTCTGGCAGGATATGGGTGGAGAGCAGGATAGTGTGCTTCTTTCCTAATTCTTTTATTAGCGACCTTACCTGCCGTATCTGGTTGGGGTCAAGCCCTATGGTAGGCTCGTCCAGGATGAGGATCTTGGGGTTGTGGACCATAGTATCGGCCAGTCCCACCCTCTGTCGGTAGCCCTTGGAGAGCGTCCCCACTATCTGGTTCTGTACCTCTACCACACCACATTTCTCCAGGGCCTCCTGAATACTGGCCCTCCTGTCCTTCTTGGGCACACCCTTGAGCTGTGCCCTGAACGTCAGGTACTCATTTACCCGCATGTCAAGATAAAGGGGGACGTTTTCCGGAAGGTAGCCTATCTGTTTCCTCACGTTCAAAGAATCGGTGAACACGTCGTACCCTGCTACCCGTGCGGTGCCGGAGGTGGCTGGTAAAAAACCCGCGAGGATGCGCATGGTGGTGGACTTCCCAGCCCCATTTGGGCCAAGGAAACCCAATATCTCCCCTTCATGCACCCGGAAGGATATATCGTCTACTGCCGTCTTATCCCCGAATCGCTTGCTGAGGTGCTCTACTTGAATCATACTCCTATCCCTTTCGTGTCAGTAGACAAGGAAAATGTTATCCCCCTCTACTGTCTACTTTTTTTTACCTTCCGTCAACTCTTCTGGCTTCTCTATAATCTGTAGTCTGCCGCTAAGAAATTCCTCAAAGGCGGCATTTACCGGATTTACAGGCTCGGACCTGAAAGAAGAAAGCCCCTTTACTAACTGCCTAATCCGCTTTATTAGGGCAGTGCTGAGGCGGTAGTGTCCTCCCGCCTGATTAGCTAACTTTTCAACCAACTTGTAGTAGTTTTCCATTAGTAGGATGCCTGACTAAAAGGTCAAAACAAGAAGTATACCATCTAAATAAGATTTGTCAATATGTAAAGCTGAGGTAGGTTTTTTAGTTAAGTGTGGTAGCAGGGGGGAGGGGGGAGGTATGTCCGCCAAGGGGGGATTCTTCGGGGATGGACCGCCCTCATCAGGGAGAAGGTTTTACGGGGGCAGGGTAACCCGCCTCACCGCGCATATTTTGCCCGTACGGCGGGGTCGCCTAGAATGATGTAGTTTTGTGAATCGTTGCGCAGGATAAAATTATTAACCAGGCTTATGGATGCCCCTTCGGGGACTTTCTCCCCCCTGCTTCGGTGATATTGAAGTTTGTCTTCTAGTGTGGCAATCTCTGCATTAGCCCTAGAGTAAGCCTCGTTCACCCCTCTTACGGCATAGCCGACAGTGGCCCCTCCAGTAAGGTCATCTATCAGTTGTTTAAGAGGACCCAGACGTGAAGCGGATGCCCCGGCGTTAAGGTTAGCATCGGCGAAGCTCTCTACTATCAGGACCTCTATGTGTCCTATGAAGGCCAGTGGCCCTTCCGGGTGGGCAAGTAGCCGTTTAGGTAAGGCGGCAACATAGTCCTCTTGCGGCAGACAACAGGCTAAGCCCTCTTTAATAGGTTTGAAGTCGGCATCGTCAGGCATCCAGTGGAGGAAGTCGCTACGGCTTGAGGACCCTGCACTAAAACAGGCATATCCAATGAAGATACTTCCGTGTAAGAATTTGCCGTCAGGCACATCGTGGGCGGCAAAAATACGGCTATCCTGGCACACAAGGGCCCCTTGTTCTTGCCACCTTTTTTCTTCATTCTTTGCCCCTCCATCTACCGCGTTGCCATGAGAGACGGTGAAAACCAGGGCCGGGGACGTCTCCGAGGACTCCTGAACCAATGATTCGCTTAGCCTTTCAAAGGTGGCGCTCTTACCTTCTATATAGTTTACAGGGATGTGCTTACCTTTAAGCATCTTAGCCAATGGGTCTGCAATATAGCGTTTGCTTTGGGCAGTGGCGTCCTCCTCTCCATGTTCTGTGGCAAAGAACAGTGCCCTCTTGTCCACCTGTCTTGAGCCGTCTTTCTCAAAAGATACGACCTTCTCTGCGTAAGCGGCATAGTCTTCCACCCTATCCAGGGCCAATCTCCCNACGGCCGCATTAACGTCCAGAGAATACTGAAANTCAAAGGGTAACTGTTGGGGACTTCCAGCCAGTAGTATATAGTAGGGCCTTTCCTTTTCGGGTCTGTAAGTATAGTTATTGTTTATCCAGTTAGTATCTGGAGGGGCATCACAGAAGACCACCTTGCCCTTACGAAGCTCTACCAGGGGTGCTAAGGCCCGGGCTATCTTACGGTTTTCCTCATTTCCTGGATAAAGCAATAGGGCCCATCCCACCTGCCCTGGGTTGTTCAAATTAGGCGTTGGAAAGAGGAAGTGTGCCCTCTGAATAGACGCCAGGTATGCGGACAGTGCATCTGCCAAAGGTTTGGCCTTGGGCGTCTCAAGACCCTCCACGAGCCTTTTCTGGAAGAGTTCATAATCTATTGGGGGTGCAAGAGGTATCCCTTTCTCGGCAACTATCCCGTTAAATACTATTTTATCCCTTTTCTGAACCATTAGCGTGCCTCCTCCCTCCTCAGGGTTCAAGAGGATTTAGAACCCTGGTTTAAGACTTCAGACCCTATATGTTTTCCCTTCCTGATGAGTTTCTCCATATCTTTTGTTTGAATACCTTAGGGTATTTATCAACGATTCCACGTGTAGGAGGTACTTCTCAATCTCCTCGGATTCCTTCTCCGTAGTAGTCCCGTTGTTTATGGCCTTAAGGATGCGGGCCGTGCACTCCCCCGCACAGATATTAAACTGCGTGAGCTGGGAGAGGGTCTCGTCGGGCCTTGAGAAGATAAGATTCTGCTCATATACCCCGTAGCCATATCTGCCACATATCTGCTCAAGGAGGGGCTTGGGGTCTATGCCCCCCTTTATCCACTCGGCAAGGATAGCGTGGACCTTGTCCAGGAAATTCGCCTCGCCGGTGGTGCTGGGGTTATCGGGGGTGGGACACGGTCTCATCATCTTATAGACATAGCCAGTGGAACACCCCACAGCACCTGCATAGGCCTTAACCCCAATGGGTTTTACCGCTAGAGCTATAGCCTTGTGTGTCTCCATGTCCTCTCCACCTCTACGGACAAGGTATGCTCAGGAAAGGAGGTCGCTGGCACGTGCTTCCCTATGTGGGGGCAAACCGGTTCCTATATTCTCATATAAAAACCACAAATAAGTATTATACCCACTATTTAGTATCAATTCTACTACAAAATAAGAATATTTTTGTACTAGAAAAGACTGTATGGAATGGTATCTTCATCCCCTCAGAAACTGAGGGCCACAGGAACAAGGACAAAAGGAGGTCAAGGAACCATGCCAGAGGAAAGAAAATTTAAGCACATGCTCTACGGGAAGCCCGGTAAGCCACCAAAGCCAGGGGTCTTCGCAATAGAGTTAACCCCTGAACAGCAGGAGAAGTTACACGAGTTGTGCAGTAAGGCTGGAGTTGAGCCTAAACAGTTGGTGATAGAACTGGTGGAGGGCAAGATAGCCCCCGCATCCGTACTAGTCGGTCTGGCGGGTTAATCGTTTACCGCCCATTTTCTACGTTACCCCAAGTGGCCCTCGGTTTCTTTCGTGGAGGAATAGATGGGGAGGCTGAGATACAACAGAGAATCCTTTGGCTGTACGGTCTCCTTCCCTGACGGGAGGATGGGTCTCTATGCCCACGAAGTAGCGCCCCTGCTGGTAGACGATGTCAGCCACGAAGACATCGCGAGGTACAGGCTGGAGACCATCCAGATAGATACGGATTTTCATCTCAACGCCCCTTTAATAGTATGGATAGAGCTAACACGGAAGTGTAACCTCAGGTGCAGACACTGCTACGTGGGGGCAGGGGAACCCCTGGAAGGCGAACTCTCTACCGAGGAACTCTGCCTGCTCCTGGAAGACCTGAAGGGGATGAAGGCCCTCAGCCTGGTCATCACTGGCGGGGAGCCGACGCTCCATAAAGACTTTGCCCACATCCTGAGATACGCCTGCGAGCTCGGGTTCGTGATAGGCGTTGCCACCAACGGCCTCCCCCTGACCCAGGAGGGGCTTGACCAGTTGCCCAGGACCTACGAGGACTTGAGGGTAAACGTGAGCCTGGACGGCGCCGGTCAGTACAACCCCCTCCGGGGAGAGGTATCCTTTAAGCAAATCACTGACAAACTCTTACTGCTAAAAGACAACGGCATCCTCACTGCCGTCATGGCCGCCCTGTCCAGCAGGAATATTGACGGGATGAGGAAGATTTTTGAGTGGTGCGTTGAACACGANATAGTCTTCAGGACCGGGCTGGTTAGCCCGCTTGGCAGGGGAGGTGAGGGCGAAAACAGTAGTTTCATGCTGGGCCCCANGGACGTAGAAAAGGCATCAAGCCTGTGGCTGGACGAGACCCTCTTTGAGATGGAGATGAACAAATCCATAGGGGCTTGTGTGGCAAAGATATTTGACTATACCTTTGAGTTAGACTACTCAACGAAGAGGTGCAAGGGCGGCAGGTCGCTGGCCTACGTCTGTGCGAATGGTGACGTATACCCCTGTTCTATAGGTGCCTCTACCTCCACCTTTAAGGCGGGGAACCTCCGGGAGAAGAAATTCTCTGAAATCTGGCAGGACTCCTTTCATGAGATTAGGGGCTTCACGTGGGGGGACTTTAAGGACTGTGCCAGGTGCGAACTCTCCACGGGCCGCTATTTCTGCACGAACAGGTGCCCTCCCCTCAGTCTACGCTACCGGGGCAGTCCCTCCGCCTGCGGGGCACTGCCCGTCCATAAGATGATACTCAAGAAAAGGACAGAGTTACTCCACCAGGCCCTTGGGGTCAGTTAGCATGTAACCAACCGTCCAAACCCATGAAGATATGCCTCTCTACCAGCCCACATCTGAATCACAGTTTCTACTATCAGGGGCGTTCCACAAACACCCGTATCGTTACCCTCCCATTTGTACCACTGGGACTGCTGTCCCTTGCCGCCTGCCTGGAGGAACGGCGTAAAGACGTGGAGGTAATAGACCTCAACAGGCCCATCGGCGGGGGCGTCCCCAATGACCAGGACTACTACAGGAACGTTGCCAGACTAATTCAGAGACACGAACCCGACGTCCTGGGGTTCATGACAGACGCAGACTCTTATCACCACGTCCTCAACATCTCAGAGGAATGCAAGAGACTACGGCCCCGGACGGTCATTGTCCTCGGGGGGCCGCACGCCTCGGTAACGGATTATGAGACCCTCAAGAACTTTCCCTTCATTGACGTAATAGTGCGCGGCGAGGGGGAGGCGACCATGGTGGAACTGGTGGAGGGCCTCCAGAGGGATGGACGTGCAGGTTCGGTAAGGGGGGTCTCCTACAGGTCAGAAAGCGGGGCCGTGGTGAGGAACGAAGACAGGCCCCTCCTGGACGACCTGGACACCCTGCCAGTCCCCGCCTATCATTTATACAATATCTCACCCACCGACACCGTGTACGTAGAGGCAGGGAGGGGTTGCCCCCACGCCTGCACCTTCTGCTTCACCGCACCCTACTGGAAGAAGAAATACAGGGTAAAGTCCCCGGAGAGGATATTCTCCGAGATGGCGCTCCTGAAGGAGAGATACGGCCTCCGCCATTTCAACCTCGTACATGACCTCTTCACCACTGACAGGAGGTGGGTACAGGGATTCTGTAACGGCCTCCTGGAAAGGGGACTGGACGTAACGTGGGCCTGCAGTTCAAGGACAGATACCGTAGACGCAGGGCTCCTCGGCCTGATGGCCCGAGCCGGCTGTAAGGCCATTTACTACGGCCTGGAGGCGGGCTCGGAAAAGATGCAGAAGACCATCAAAAAATGCCTGGACCTGCAGGGGGGCCTTGAGGTTATCAGACAGACCATGTCCCTGGGCATAGAGGCAACCGTGGGTCTCATGGTAGGTTTCCCCTGGGAGTCAGAGGACAGCCTCAGTAAGACCATCGGTCTCTTCTTTTCCCTCTTAAGGATGGACGTGCCGAAGGTCCATATCTTCAGAGTCTGCCCCTTCAAGGGTTCCCTGATGCACGAAGACTACAAAGGTTTACTCTATTTTGACGGACATTTTCTGGATTTCCCCCTCCGCAAGACACTGCGGGGAAAAGGGATGGGGTTGATGAGGAGGTATCCAGAGATATTCTCAGGCTACCATCGTTACAGGACACGACTTGAGGACGAAGACCTGCTGAAAGGGATAGACGAACTCTCCCCCATAATGGGATTATTCCGCTACCCCCTCCTGGCCCTCTTAGAGGGGTCAGGAGACGGACTTGAACTCTTCAGACGATGGGCACAATGGATATCCGACCATAACCTAAACTACCACCCGTCCAAACCCCTGACCCACTACGGCACGGCAGGAGAATTCCTCTTGTTCCTGAAAGACACGGCGGCGGAGGAGGGGGGAAGTGGATACATCAACGACCTCCTCCGGTACGAGGAGATAAAGAACAACCTTAGAGAGGCATCCGCCTCCGCCCCGAGGCCCCCCACAGGAGATTCAATAAGACAAAGGCAGGCCGACCACCCCATCCTCTTCCCCAGAAAGAATAGATACGTAAGGATAAAAAAATTCAACTACAACGTAAAAGGGATTATAGAACAAATAAAGGCGGGCAACGTAAACCCGGAGGAGAGAAGCTGCCACATCCTGTTCTTTATAGACGGTCTTGGGAAGTTAAACACTGCCAGGGTCAATCGCTTCGGGACCAGGTTAATCGGCCTGTGCAACGGAAGATTACCTATCCAGGACATTGCCTCTAAGCTTACACACTCCAGGGCCTCTCCCGGAGACCAGGCGTATGAGGACGTTATGGATGCAGTAAGAAGATTAAGGGAAATGAACGTGATAGAGGAGAAGACCTATGATACCCCGCATGACAGAAGACGTTCTGGACGCAAGGGCATTAATAAAACAGTTCGGCAGTCCGTTATACATGTATGACGCCTCCAGGCTCAGGCAGAACGTAAGGAAGTTTAAGAAAATCCCCTACGATAACCTGGAGATTTATTTTGCCTCCATGTGCAACAATAACCCCTACATCCTTAGGTTGATGAGGCACATGGGCGTAAATATCTTCGTGAACTCCCCCAAACACCTCCTCATTGCATGGAGGTGTGGATTTCAGGCCCAGGAGGTTATCTTCACGAGCAGTAACCTGAGCGACAGTGACCTTGATTACGCCATCAAGGGCAAGGTCATCCTTAACGTGGATTCTCTGGGCCAGCTGGAGAGGTACGGGAGGCTCAACCCCTCTTCCAGGGTCGGATTAAGGATTAACCCCGTACATTTGACGCTCCCTGACAAAGCGGACAACGTCTTTGTCGGCCAGAGGTGCAGACTGGGCATATTAGAGGCTGAGCTGGACGAGGCCTTCAGGATTGCCGCAAGATACGACCTCACGCTAGACGGCGTCCACGTCTATCTAGGCACAAACCTGATGGAAGTAGACTTCTTCCGAAGAGGCATAGAGGAAGTCCTGAGGATTGCCGGAAGGTTCCGGGAACTAGAGTACGTAGACCTGGGGGGAGGCTTCGGGGTGAAATCACGTCGTGAGGAGGCCAGGTTCAACATGGTTGAATACGGGTCTATGGTCTCAGAAAAGATGTACAGATTTTCTGAGGCGGTGGGAAGGGACATAAAATTGATGCTTGAACCTGGCAGGGCAATGATAGCCGACGCAGGCCACTTCCTGACCACCGTGGTAGACGTCAAAGAGAGGGCCAATAAACTCTACATCGGGACCGACGCCAGCGTAGACATCTTCCCAAGACCTCTTTTCTACGAGGACGCCTTCCATGAGATAACGGTATACGGCAAGGACGACCAGAAACCCCTTAACAAATTGGCCGACATATGCGGCAATACTACCTATTCACGGGATTTTATTGGAAGAGATAGACTCCTACCCCAGGTCTCTGAGGGAGACGTCCTCATCGTTCATAACGCCGGTGGATACTGCTACTCGGCCATCACGGATTTCCTCGGCAGGCTAAGGCCCGCAGAGGTACTGATAGATGAGGGAAGGGCAGTGCTTATCAACGAGAGGGAGACACTGGAACCATTTGATGCCCCTCATACCCTGGGCCTAAGAAAGGGGGTAGGGGTCGGGGGGTAGGGGGTAGGGGTCAGGGACTAGGGGTAGCCGCAGGTCGTGTCACGCCGTAGGCGGATCTGCCTTCGGCATGACCTGAGGCGGATTCGCCTCTGGAGAACTTTAGCCTGCGTTATGCTTTTTCCCTAATCCCGGCTTTGCCCCCCTTTGATTTTTTTAGAGGTCTCATAACAAGTGCAAATCCGGTAACAAAGACAGGACAAGACCCATGAAGGTCGCCCTCGTAAGCATAGCCTATCCCCACCCCGACATAGACAATTTTAATTATTCCCTGGCCCTCTCCTACCTGAAGGCCCATGCCGTACGGGGGGATTCGGAGATAAGGAACGAGGTAGACATAGAGATACTCTTTATCCCCGATGGGCCAAAGGAAGACGTCGTCCAGAAAATCTGGCAGAAGAGGCCCGAACTCGCAGGCTTTTCGGTCTATTGCTGGAACCTCCGAAAGACCCTTGAGGTCTGCCGCATCCTGAAACTGGTACTGCCGGGGATTAAGATAGTCCTGGGCGGAGACTCCGTCTCAGACGTCTCAAAGAGACTCATGCGAGAGCACCCCTCCATAGACGTCATCGTAAAGGGGGAGGGAGAGATTACCTTCAGCGAGATATTAACTCACCTTCTCCATCACAGAGACCTGAGGGACGTACCGGGCATCACTTATCGCAGGGGAAGGGGCATATACGAGAACAGGGACAGACCTGCGGTGAAGACCCTGGACGACATACCCTCCCCGTTCCTGACGGGGATAATTGACCTGAAGGACGGACAGGTCAAGGAACACGTGGCCCTGGAGACCATGAGGGGATGCCCCCTGCACTGTCATTTTTGTTTCTATCCAAAATATTCCCGCGGGGTACGCTATTTCTCCGTAGAGAGGGTGGAGGAAGAATTAAGGCTTATCCTCTCTGCCGGACCAAAGAGGCTCTACCTGATGGACCCCACCTTTAACCTGAACAGGGAGAGGGCCGGGAGGATACTCCGTTTCATCGCCAGTAACAACCGCCACAAAAGCACGGTGCATACGGAGATCAAGGCAGAACTATTAGACGAGGGACTCGCAGGACTCCTGGCCGAAGCAGGAGTCAGGATAGTAGAGGTCGGAGTGCAGAGTACTGACCCCGAAGTGTTGAAGACGGCAAACAGGGCCTACAACCTCAAAAAATTGGGGGGAAACGTCCAGCTCCTGGCCAGTAAAAAGGTGGACGTAATCCTGCAGCTCATAGCCGGACTACCCGGAGATAACTACGAGGGGTTTAAGAAGAGCATAGACTGGTGCATCTCACAGAGACCCATGAGCACGGTAGTCTTCCCCTTCTTCCTCCTGCCCGGGACTTACTTCCACCGCCATAGTAAAAGATACGGCATAAAGGCCGACCCCAACCCCAATTATTACGTATTCAAGAGCAAGGGTTTCACATACGCCGAAATCCTCAGCGCCATCACCCTGGGGCGGCATACGACCGCATTGTATCACGAAGGGTTCGGACTGCTCCTCTACTTCTTAGAAAGCCACCTCGGACTGCGAGGCTCGGAATTTGTTGAGAGATGGGCCCAATGGTTAGGAGAGAGGAATGAGACCCACGCGGGCCTGGGTCTGCAGACCCTGTATAGATTGCTCAGACAGTTCTTAACGACCTACTGCAAAGAAGAAGGGATAGATTGTCCATCCACCCTGGAGGTGGCAAGATACTGTTATTACATGCAAAAGGCAAACACTGGCAACCTGTCCGTGGGCAGGAACGGCCGGAACGCCCCCCACAGCAAGGTCTTTGTACGCAGGTTCAGTTTCAATATCAGTTCCGTATTCAATCCCGGCGTACCCCCTACAAAAGGACAGACCTATATCCTGTTTACCGGTAAGGACGGGCTTGTCTCTTCGCACGTGGTCTCACCCCTTGTTAGAAAACTCTTCCAGTAGTAGGGGGTAGGGGTAGCCGCAGGCTTTAGCCTGTGTTATACTTTTTCCCTAATCCCTAAAGTGTCGCCCCTGTCCATATACCCCACGACCATTAGCTTTTTTACACTTGAAAAGCTCTCCAATTAACTATATAATAACGAACCTTTTTCAGGCCCCTCCTAATCTATCTAGAAGGGCTTGAGGTCTATCCGCTCTTTATGTTATATTCTTATTTGTGAGGCCTTACTCTCCTTAATCGTTATTAATTAGAAGGAGTTGTTCCATGGAGAACAAAAACCCAACCAGCAAGACACCCGGCAGTCCTACTACCGATTCAGCCTCTCTGAAGCTCCTGGAAAGGATGAAGGCAGAGGGGATAGAGACCATATACGACCGCTATCAGGCCCAGCAACCACAGTGCGGTTACGGGCAACTGGCCCTATGCTGTCGTCATTGCAACTGGGGACCCTGCAATATAGACCCCTTCGGTAAGGGACCAAAGAAGGGCGTCTGTGGGGCAGATGCCAATACCTTTGCCGCAAGGCATTTCCTCCGTATGACGGCCGCCGGGACCGCCTCCCACGGCGACCATGCCAGGGCCGTGGCATACTTACTGGTAGCGGCCGCCAGGGGTGAGGCGCCAGGGTACAAGATAAAAGATGAAGAGAAGCTCATGATGGTGGCCGAGTGCTTCGGTGTAAAGACCGAGGGGAGGAAAATAAATGCGATTGCCGAAGAGGTAGGGGAGATGGCCCTTGCAGAGTTCGGTAAACCCTACGGCACCCAACTCTTCGTCAAGAGGGCGCCAGAGACCCGACAAAAACTCTGGGAAAAACTGGGGATAACCCCCAGGGCCATTGACAGGGAGGTTGCCGAGAGTATGCACCGTACCAGTATGGGTACAGACCAGGACTATAGAAACCTCATCAAACAGGCGATGCGGCTCTCACTTTCCAACGGCTGGGGCGGCTCCATGCTTGCTACCGAACTCCAGGACATCCTCTTCGGTACGCCCAAACCAGTCCTGGGGAAATCCAATCTGGGCGTGCTCAAAAAAGACTACGTAAACATTATAATCCACGGCCACGAGCCTATCATTGCCGAGGCCATAGTCATGGCCACCAGTGACCCCTCCCTCACCAAGGCGGCCCAGGCCGTAGGGGCCAAAGGTATCGCAATCGCCGGTATATGCTGTACCGCCAACGAACTCCTGGTAAGACACGGCATACCCATGGCAGGCCACATGACTATGCAAGAGCTGGCCGTCGCCACCGGTGCCGTGGAACTCATGGTGGTAGACGTACAGTGCATAATCCAGGCATTGGCCGATACCGTCCAGCACTTCCACACCAAGCTGGTAACCACCCTCGCCAAGGCGAAGATTATTGGGGCAGAACACGTAGAGGTGGACGAGGAACATGCCGTGGAGGCGGCCAAAAAGATAGTGTGGATGGCCATAGACAACTACCCCAACCGCAACCCCTCCAAGGTGTTCATACCTGAAGACAACGGGGCAGAGGTGGTGGCAGGGTTCAGCCACGAGACCATCAAATACATGCTGGGCGGGAGGTTCAGGGCCAGCTATAGACCCCTCAACGATAACATAATGAACGGGCGAATCCGAGGGATAGTGGGTATAGCAGGCTGTACGGGCCCCAAGACGCCAGCTGGTGCAGAAAATTACGTTGAGCTAGTAAAGGAACTCATATCCAAAGACTTCCTGGTAGTAGGTACGGGTTGTGCCGCAGGTCAATGTGCTGGGAGCGGGGTGATGGTACCAGAATTCAAGGATGCCTGTGGTAAGGGGCTAAAGGAGGTGTGCGAGACCGTAGGCATACCCCCCGTACTCCATGCCGGCGCCTGTGTGGATAATAGCCGTATCCTCATCGCCTGCTCAGAGATGGTAAAAGAGGGCGGTCTGGGGAACGACATCAGTGACTTACCCGTTGCCGGGGTCTGTCTGGAGTGGATGAGCGAGAAGGCAATTGCCATAGGACAATACTTCGTCGCCTCAGGCGTCTTCACGGTCTTCGGCATGAACTCCCCCGTCACAGGCGCCCCCGACGTACTCAAGCTCCTGACGGAAGGGCTGGAAGAACAAGTAGGGGCAACGTGGGCCTTTGAGCGGGACATGAAGAAGATACCCCAACTCATCATGGACCACATTGAAAAGAAGCGGGACGCCCTTGGAATAAACGTAGCCAAGGAGAGAAAACTCTACGACATGGAAGACAGGCGAAAACTAGAGGTGTAGGGGGCGTATTCCAATACGCCATTACGGGCTGTAAGGGTACTGTCAAGTTAGCCGTGGATAATGTTCAGGGAGAAGAGCTATGTCCAAGATAATTGCCGCCGCCGCAATAAGGGGCGCTCATAAGATAGTCCAGAATGCAGAGAAGAAGTTGGCAGAGGCCATTGTCCAAAAGGGCAGGGACTGCCCGGTAGAATTCCCCAACACCGGCTACTACCTGCCCATCATATATTCCATGACGGGAATCCCCGTAAAGACCCTGGGAGATTGTTTCAAAATCCTGGAGATGGCCAGGGGGATGCTCCCACCCGTTCCAGAGGAAAGACACTGGCTACCGTATCTGGGCCATGCCCTGGATGCCGGGATGGCCACCCTATTTGCCGAGGAGGTCATAGAGGGCTGTAGGTATCTCATCGGCCCCCCTCCTGTGGAGGGGATATGGTTAGGGGCGGCAGATGACGTCATCATGAGGGAGAGGGGGATAGAGTTTGTGGACGGTACGGCCCCTGGCTTTGCCGCAATAGTGGGGGCCGCCCCCGATGCCGACACAGCCGTAAAGATAGCCAGGGAACTCCAGCAAAAGAACCTGTACGTCTTCATGTCTGCCAATACCCACGGCGTCTCCTTCGCCGAACAACTGGCCAGTAAAGGGGTACAGTTAGGCTGGAAGACCCGGCTGGTACCCTTCGGAAAGGACATAACCGCCACCGTCTACTCCCTGGGCTTTGCCAACCGTGCCGCCATGGCCTTCGGGGCCGTCAAACCAGGAGACTTCCGCAGGAACCTCCTCTACAACAAGAACCGCATCTTTGCCTTTGTAATGGCCCTGGGAGAGGTAGACGATGAAAAATACGCCAATGCCGCAGGGGCCATAAACTACGGCTTCCCCGCCATCGCCGATACGGACATCCCGGAGATATTACCCACCGGCGTATGTACCTACGAACACGTGGTCTCACAAATCCCCCATGACAGGATAGTAGACAAGGCCATAGAGGTAAGGGGACTCAAGATATCCATACACAAGATAGACATCCCAGTGCCCTATGGGCCGGCCTTTGAGGGGGAAAGGATACGTAAGGAGGACATGTACGTGGAACTCGGAGGCCCTGGGGCCCCAGGCTTTGAATTTGTGACCATGAAAGACACCTCCGGGATAACGGACGGGAAGATAACCATGGTGGGGCCTGACCTTGAGGAATTCAAGGAGGGCACCGCCATACCGGCCGGCATATACATAGAGGTAGCCGGTCGCAAGATGCAAAAGGACTTTGAGCCTATCCTGGAGAGGCAGATACACCGCTTCATTGGGGAGGCCCAGGGCATCTTCCACATGGGCCAGAGGGACCAGATACGTCACCGCATAAGCAAAGAGGGCTTCAAGGCCGGTCTCAGACTGCGGCACGTCGGCACCATCGTCCACGCCAAGTTCCACGAGGAATACGGCGCCATCGTAGACAAGGTACAGGTAACCATTTATACCAATAAGGCAGAGGTAGAGAAACGCCTGGGCGAGGTCCACAGGGCCTTTGCTGAGAGGGACGAGCGAATCCTGGGGATGAACGACGAGGCGGTCAACCTCTTCTACAGTTGCTCCCTCTGCCAGAGTTTTGCCCCCACCCATCTCTGCATCATCTCCCCTGAGAGGTCCGGCCTCTGCGGTTCGGTGAGCTGGCTGGACGGGAAGGCCTCTTTTGAGATTAACCCCAGGGGCCCCAACCAGCCCATAGAAAAAGGCAAGGTCCTGGACGAGAATATAGGGCAGTGGGAAGGGGTTAATCGGTTCCTGCTGGAGAACTCCAGACACAAGGTGGAAAGGGTAAGCATGTACAGTATGATTGCAGACCCCATGACCAGTTGCGGATGTTTTGAATGCATCTCCGCCCTCTTACCCATGTGTAATGGCATCATGACTGTGCACAGGGACTTTACGGAGATGACCCCCTGCGGGATGAAGTTCTCTACCCTGGCTGGTTCAATCGGGGGAGGACTGCAGGCCCCCGGTTTTTCAGGCCATAGCAAGTTTTTCATCGGCAGTCGGAAGTTCATGTCCGCNGANGGTGGNNTGCAAAGGCTTGTGTGGATGCCCAAGGAACTAAAGGAAGAGGTAGGCCACTTCATTGAAAAGAGGGCCAAGGAACTGGGCCTGGAAGACTTCCTTAACAAGATTGCTGACGAGACCACAGCCACCACGGAGGAAGAGGTACTGGCCTACATGCAGCAGGTTAATCACCCTGCCCTGTCCATGGCCCCCCTCATATAAGACATGACAGAGACACCAATACCCCATTTCCAAGAAGAGGAAGAAGAGGAAGAAAAGGAAGAACGGCCCAAAAGGGCGATGGACTTTAATGCCAAGCTCCTCAAGACCCGTACCGTCGTAGTGGCTGACGTCATCAACAAGAAGATGGCACAGCAGGTAATCGGCCAGCTCCTCCTCCTGGAACAAGAAGACCCCAAAAAAGACATAAAGATATTCATAAACTCCCCCGGCGGCGATGCGGACGCAGGGTTCGCCATCTACGACATGATGCGGTTCATAAGGCCCAAGGTAAAGGCCGTATGTACAGGGATCACGGCCAGTGCCGCCGTAATCATCCTGCTAGGGGCCGCTAAAGAAGACCGCTACAGCATGCCCAATGCCCGCATCCTCATCCATCAGCCGAGTACGGGGGTCATGGGCACTGCGGCCGATATCCAGATAGAGGCGGGAGAGATAATCAAGTTCAGGGACAAAATCAACCGCCTCATTGCCCAGGAGACAGGCCAATCCATTGAAAAGGTAGAAAACGATACCCGCAGGAATTTCTGGATGACNGGAGAGGAAGCCCTGAGGTACGGGCTGNTAAGTAAGATAGTAAACCGCAGAGAGGAAATGGAATAGAAATGGCCTTAACGGGGCTAGATATCTATAAACTCNTACCCAGGACCAATTGCAAGAAGTGCGGAAGACCCACCTGCCTGGCCTTTGCCATGCAACTGGCCCAGAAGAAGGCCAGCATTGACGAGTGCCCCGACGTGAGCGAGCAGGCCAAACAGACCCTTGGGGCCGCCTCTGCACCTCCAATAAAGCTGGTGACCATCGGCACGGGAGACAACGCCCTCAAGGTCGGAGAGGAAAACGTCCTCTTCAGACACGAGGAGAAATTCTACCACCCCGCCGGGGTAGCCGTTGCCGTAAGTGACCGTCTCTCTGAAGCGGAACTGGACAAAAAACTAAAAGAGGTATCAGCCCTGCGCTTCCACAGGGTAGGGACAGAGATAGGCATAAACCTTGTGGCCGTCCAAAATGACAGCGGAGACAAAGACGCCTTTGCCAGGGTGGCCCAGAAGGTGTCCTCTAACACCAACCTTTTACTTATACTGGCCAGCCAGTCCCCGGAGGCCATGGCCCAGGCCCTTTCAGTAGATGGGCTGGCTGCCAAAAGACCCCTCCTCTACGGGGCCAACAACCAGAACTTTGAGTCCATGGCCAAACTGGCCAAGGAAAAGAACTGCCCCCTGGGGGTCCACTCCACTAGTCTGGAGGAACTGGCAGACCTTACAGAGAAGATTAAGGCCCTGGGGGTCAGCGAGATGGTGCTGAATTACCAGGGTAATGGGGTCAGGGACGTCCTCCAGGGACTTACCAGGCTAAGGAGGGCCGCCCTGAGAAAGAACTTCAGGTCACTGGGTTTTCCTACCATTACCTTCCTGAACGACCAGGACCCCTACGGAGAGATAGCCCAGGCCTCCACCTATCTGGCCAAGTATGCCGGCATCCTCGTCCTCCATAGCTACGAGCCCTGGCAGGTCTTACCCCTGCTGACGGTAAGACAAAACATATACACAGACCCGCAGAAACCAGTGCAGGTACAACCCAAACTATACGAAGTAGGCCAGGTCACCCCGGATTCCCCCGTTCTCTTCACCACCAACTTCTCCCTTACTTATTATTCCGTGGAGGGGGAGGTGGAGGCCAGTCGCATCCCAACCTATATCCTGGCGGTGGATACGGAGGGCACCTCTGTACTGACGGCCTACTCCGGGGACAAGCTCAATGAGAAGGTAGTGGCTAAGGCTATGAACAATACCTCCGTAGGAGAGAGGCTAAAACACAAAAAACTTATCATTCCTGGGTTGGTAGCAGTAATGTCAGCCAAACTCAAAGACGAGACGGGGTGGGACATCCTTGTGGGCCCCAAAGAGGCCTCCGGGTTACCTTCGTATCTTAAGACTACCTGGGACAGACACGGCAAAAAGGGTTAACCCCTCCCCCTATGTATCATGCCAAAGGTAAACCATTCCTACAAAATACACTTCCTCCCCCACGACCGGGAGATAACGGTACAGGAAGATACCACTGTTCTGGAGGCGGCCCATGACGCCAACGTCTACGTCTCCAGTATCTGCGGTGGAGTGGCCACCTGTGGGAAGTGCAAGGTGGTGGTGGAAGAGGGCCGCGTAGAATGTCCCCCTACCACCCTCCTCTCCTCCGAAGAACTGGCCAATAATTACGTCCTGGCCTGCCAGGCCAGGGTGACCAGCGACCTCCTTATCTCCATCCCTCCCGAGACCAGGATGGAAGGGGGTAAGATACTCCTCTCCTTAGAGGAGACCGAGGGGGTAACCGCAGGAAAGGTGCACGGTCTCTTACCAGGGGTAGAATATAAACACGAACCCCTCGTACGAAAGATATACCTGGAGCTTGGACCTCCTACCCTTGACGACACACTCCCTGATTATGAACGCCTCAAGAGGGCAATAACGTTAAAGGCAGGCATACCCATGGAGTCCCTGGAGGCAGGACTGGAAATCCTTAAGGAACTGCCATCTCATCTGAGGCAGGCAGGGTCACGTTACAACGTGCCCCTGCAAGTCACTGCCACCGTCGCCCAGCGAGGCGTTATGCAGGAAGTCATCCGTATTGAACCAGGCGACACTACCCAGGCAGATTGGGGACTGGCCGTGGACGTCGGCACCACTACCATTGTGGCCGAACTGGTAAACCTGGCTACCGCAAAGGTGCTGGACATAGAGGCTACCTATAACTCGCAGATGAAATGGGGCGAAGACTACATACAGCGGATTATGTACGCCACCGAAAGGAATGCCCTGGGAGACCTGCAACAGTCAGTGATAAAGGACATAAACGGCCTCCTGGCCATCCTCCTGACAAGAAACCACCTCAGGCCCGAAGACATCACTGCCATAACGTGCTCCGGCAACACGGCCATGATACACTTCCTCCTGGAGCTTGACCCTACACTCATCCGGAAAGAACCCTACATAGCCACGGCCAATTTCATCCCCCCCCTGAAGGCCCATGAACTGGGGATAAACACCTATAAACATGCCCCCTTACACTGCCTCCCCAGCGTGTCGGCTTACGTGGGCGGAGACATTACGGGAGGGGCCATGGCCATCGGGCTGGACCAGGAAGAGCTCCTCTGCCTCTTCATAGACATAGGCACCAACGGGGAGGTAGTCCTCGGGAACAAGGAATGGATGGTCTGCTGTTCCGCCTCGGCAGGTCCCTCCTTTGAGGGGAGCGGGGTCCATCACGGTATGAGGGCCGCCTCCGGGGCCATAGAGAGGCTGGACATCGCCGAAGATTTTTCATTAAACTACAAGATTATAGGAAACGGGACGCCCAGGGGTATCTGCGGCTCGGGGCTGCTGGACACCATCGCCGCCCTGCTCCGCTCCGGGGCCATAAATAAATCAGGGAAATTAGTAAAGGGCCATACCCCCAGGGTTCGTGAGACCGAAGAGGGCCTGGAATTTCTCATCGTGCCTGCCCCCCAAACGGCCACAGGTTCCGACATCGTTATTACCCAGGCCGATATACAGAACCTCATCCGCAGTAAGGCCGCCATATACTCCGCCGTGGCTACACTGCTGGAAGCCATGCACCTGAAGCCCTCAGACATCCAGAGGGTGTACCTGGCAGGAGGGTTCGNAAATTACCNGGACGTCAGGAATACCATCACTATCGGCATGCTCCCTGAGATACCTACTGACAGGATTCGCTTTGTGGGCAACAGTTCCCTGTCCGGGGCAAGGCTGAGCCTCCTCTCCCAGGAGGCCATGACCAAAGTCAGAGACATTGCCTCCAAGATGACCTACTTTGACCTGATGAGCAACCCTAAATATATGGACGAATTCATCTCGGCCAACTTCCTGCCACACACCGACCCAGACGAGTTCCCAGCCGTGTATCAGGAACTGGCCAGGAGGCTCCCCTCTTTTAATTAGGGGTTTGACGCACCCCCCTTTACGAAAGGGGGAGGGGTAGGGGGGATTAGTAGTTTAATAGCTTGAACGGATTTTGTATATTAAATGTTAATTCAGGATTTGAGACCTCTGCGAAAGGCTTCTGTGCCTTTAGTTTCCCCCTCCCTTGATGGGAGGGGGAAGGCCCTGCACCACAAGGGTGCAGGGCAGAGCCCTGAACCTAGCCCTGTACCTGATTGGTACAGGGGGGAGGGTGATATTCACCCCCACCCTACCCTCCCCCATCCAGGGGG
>C687J35021_10000714_pt1 | contig 25601 bp, 38 predicted proteins | sample RifCSPhighO2_12_FD_35021 | JGI IMG/M metagenome (IMG submission 35021) | reverse complement strand
ATGTTTATATTTTTGATACAATGGAACAGAAGATTAGATTTGCTACTAACCTTGTTGCAAAAGATACAAAGACATTATTATTTGTTGATAAAATAGAGATTGGAGAAAGGTTGGCTAATATTCTGGGGGTTCCATTTATTCATGGTGCAACTAAAAATAGAATTGAAATAGTAAAATCAAGCAAAGTGTTTATCGCTTCAAGAGTTATGGAAATGGGAATTTCTATTAAAGATTTAGAACATATAATTGAAGTAGACTTTTTATTTGGAAGTAAGAGGGAAGAAATACAAAGAACAGGAAGATTATTTCATAGTGAATCTAAAGAAGCAAAAAAGCATGATATTTTAATGACTAAAGAGGAATTTGAGGCTTATGGAAAAAGACTTCATGGATTAGTTGAGAAAGGATTTAAAATTAATTTAAGACCAATGGTTACTGGAAGTTTTCAGATTAAGAAGCCAGAAATAATTAGAGGAAGTGGAAAATCTAAAACAACTGGTAAAGATTATAACCAGATTATTTCTGATTTATTTGATGAAGGAGTTTTTACAGTTCCGTTAACAATACAAGATGTTAAAGATAGGGTTGCTAAAAGAGGAATTGTTATCAGTTCAAGAATTTCTATGAATATCAATAATAAATTAGTTAATATGGTTTTAGCAAAGAAATTAGCTAAATTTAAGCAGAATGGACGTTCTGTTTATCAAGAGAGATAATTGTAAAAATCAAGATGAATTAAAAAATTTAGAACCAATAAAAAACAAAAAGGGTTATAATATATAAAAAATAAAAAACAATATGAAAGACAATAAGAAAAAAAGTAAATGTAGTATATGTAATAAAACTTATTTAAATTATGGACATAATCCACAACCTTTTAAAGAATCTTATGAAAGGTGTTGTGATGAATGTAACAAAAATTTAGTAATTCCTGCGAGGATAAAATACTTACAAGAACAACATAAAATTTAAATATATTAACCCAATAATATAACAGCTCGGTATATATACCTCCTTAGTATTCTATACTGAGCGTTATTATTATGAAAAAAATTAAAAAAGAAACACTTGAAACTATTATAGCGGGAGCAGTAATATTAAGCGGAGCAAGTATAGCTTATCAATACAATATAGATAACGCAGACAAAGTAGCCCATTTATTTAAAGGTTTTTTAGCAACAGGAGTTTTATACAATATTTCAGAACGTATTAAGGATAGTCCAAGATTTTACGGAACAATACAACCTTTTATATTTGAATTGGGACAATACATTACGAGTTTAGGAACGTTTAGTGGTTTAGATATAATAGCAGATTTAGTTGGAATGACAATTTATACCTCAATAATCAAATAAACCCATAATTTAGTTTAGTTAAATTATGTATTATATACTATACTAAATAAATATTTATATATTACCATATATTATAAATAGTATCAACTTAAGGTAAGGCAAAATAAATTTAAGTTAGGTGATAAAAATGGTAGATAGAAAAGAATTGTTTTTAAAATGGAAAATAAAATTGACTGTAAGTGAAGACGACTTAGAAAATGAATATCAAAAATTCTTTAGTGAATATCAAAATGCAAATTTAAATATAGAACAAAAAGAACATTACATCTTATCAAGAATGCAATCTAGATATAAAAGACAATTTATGAGCAACGCTAAGTCATATGAAGGTATAATAATTGGATTTGGTGGTAAAATTGACTATGTAAGAAAAGCCCGACAATTTGCTTTGGAACAATATGAAAAAGACCCTCAAAGAGCAGTTGAAAGTGGACTTGTAAATGAAGAAGGAATTCCAATATATCAATCACCAGATTGGAAACGCGGCCAAATCATGCCTTTGAATGATTATGGTAGAAACATATTTCTTTTAGCATCCTTGGAAAACAGTAATGAACAATTATCTACATATGTTATGAATGTTAGAAATGAATTAGTAGATAATCTACCTCCGTTATTTAAGAAAGTTAAATTTAGATGTAATCCGAGTAAAACACCAAATATGTTAAACTCTACATCAGTAACAAAATTTGAAATTACAGGTGATATAGAATTTACAAGAATTTTAGAATTGCTCGGAAGTTATAAAGTGAATATAAAAAATTTAAAAGATTGGGCTATACAACATCAAGATGATTTTAACAGGTTTTGTATAGTAAAAGCAAATGTAATGAGTTTATCACCTACACCAACTGAATATGGAACAATAATTATGTCCATTGATGATTTAGAAGCAGGATTTGATGACCCAGCAACATTAGCTGGAATTACATGTTGGGTTCCTTCTGAAATTCCAATAGAGTTTGGTGAAAATAGTGTAGTTTATGTAATAGGTTCACCTTCTTATAGAAATGACCCTGAAAGAGGAGAACAAGTATCTATAAATGTATATGGTTTAAAAGCTGACCCAAAATTCATCGTAAAACCAGAAAATGCACCTAAACCAGTTACAAGTGATAATGTGGAGAGTTGGTGATGGGATTTATAGAAGAAACCTTACCAAAAGAAACTTTATTTAAATCTGCAGAAGAAACTAAAAGAGGACTAAAGATTGCTATCTATGGACCTTTTTCTACAGGTAAAACACATTTTGCCTTAACAGGTAAAGAACCTGTATATATAATTGATACAGAAATGGGAAGTGCCCCTATTATGAAATCTATACATTTTAAAAACAAAAATACTAAAATATTAGAAGTATTAGAGGTTAGCGAAGATGTTTTAGAAAGAGATGATGTAAAAAGTTATGAAAAAATTAAAGAAGCAATTGAATATCTATATAAAAATGTACATGAAGGAACATTAGTTGTAGATTCTATAACAGATATATGGAAAATTGTACAAGGATATTCTAAAGTAAATTTATTAAAAATTAAAGCTGAGGATAGACCTAAATATCAATTTGATTGGGGACTAATAAATAATGTGTACAGGCAAATGTTACTTAAATTAATAGCCTTGCCTGTAGATGTTATAATTACTAGTAGAACTTCAGTTGATTATGATGGAAATGGAAACAAACTAAATTCTGAAAGTCCTCAATGGCAAAAAGATACCCCTTATATGGTTGATATTGTAATAGAATCTGTTAAAACTTTCAATAAAATGGATGGTCCAGGATTTGAATATGAAATTAAGAAAGCTAGAGGATATGACAAAAAAATAATTGGAAAAAAATTTAAAGAACTAAATATAGAACAACTAAAAAAGGTGTTAAATGGGGAAATTTAAAATAGATAGTAAAGAATTAAGTGATTTTCTTAGAAATATGTTTATAAATAATGAATTTGATACAAAAGATATTATTTTCAGATTAAAAAAAGATGGTTTGTATATAAATGCTACATCAGCTTCGCAATCACTTTTTGTAAGTGGTCATTTGAATGAAGAAATCTTTCACGAAATTGTTCCATTCAATTTTATACTAAATAATATATCAGAATTTATTAAATTAATAGAAAATTTTGATACAACTATAACAGTAACAGAAGAAACTGGAAAATTAATAATAAGGTCTGAAAAAGAAAAGTTTTCTGTTCCTTTAATAAATGGAGAAATTTCTGAACAAGATAAAGTTCCAAATCTTAGTTTTGAGGAATATATATCTTTATCTGGGCCAAATGTATTAGATGGCAAAAAAATAGCTAGATTTAGAAACACAATCAAAGAAGGTAATATAATTTTAGAGGTACTAGATAAACATTTATTGATACATATAGGAGATAATAAATTTAAAAAATATATTTATAGATTAGAATTAAATTTAGAAAAAGAATTAAATTGTAAATCTTCTTTTGGTGAACAATTGTTAAATATATTACAAGTAATAGATAAAAAAACTTGTAAATTGTTTTTAAAAAATGATTATCCTATGCAAATTAATTATAATCCTACAAATTTTTCAGAAGTAAAATATATTTTAGCTCCGAGGGCAGATTAATGGAAATATACAAAACATTTACATTTGACTCAGCACATCAATTATTTTTGCCATATGATAGCAAGTGTAATGAATTACATGGTCATACATATAAAATTGAAGTTTGGATAAAAGGAACAGTAAATAAAGAAACAGGATTGATAGCAGATTTTACACATATTAAGAAAATGATAAATGATAATTACGACCATAAAAATTTAAATCAAATACCTCCTTTTTTAAATAAAAATATTCCTACAACAGCAGAAAATATTGCTACAGAAATAATGTTAAATATATTTGTTAAATTTGGATTTCCTTGTAAAGTAAGAATTTGGGAAACTAGTAATTCCTATGCAGAGGCAGATTCATCTGAATTAAAATGAAAGTTCATGAAGTATATATGGCATTCCAAGGGGAAGGTAGAAATTTAGGTGTTTATAGTTATTTTATCAGAACCTTCGGATGTCCTGTACAGTGTAACTGGTGTGATATTCCAGAAAGTTGGAATGGTAAAGAAAAACCATTTACAGTAACACCTGAAAAATTATCAAAGGAAATTTTAGAAAACAAACTTGCAGATAATGTAGTAATAACAGGAGGAGAACCTACTATACAAAAAGACCTAGTTGATTTAGTAAAAATAGTAAAACAAGGTGGAATGGGAGGAATAGAAATAGAAACTAGTGGAATAAATTATAATTCTGAGTTACAACAATATGTCAGGTTCAATGTAAGTCCAAAATTATACAGTGCTGAAGCAAAAATAAATTTAAATGAAGAAGCATTAAGACAATATAATAAATTTTTAGAAAATGATTTTAAATTTGTAATTAAAAATTTAGGAGATTTTAAAATGGCATTATCCTTAAAAAAGAAATTAAAATTAAGAAATGTTTATTTTATGGCAGAAGGTGTTACATCAAACATACAAATAAAAAGATTAAGAGTCATTGAAAACATGTTAACAGAGTCAGGACAATATGATATAAAATTAACACCGAGGTTACATGTGATGATGTATGATAATAATAGGAAAAGATAATGGTAGAAAAAAATAAAAAACAAAAAATTATTAAAATGACATGGTCTGAATTAGAATATGCAATTGACAAATTAGCAAAAAATATCTTATTTGAAGTAGAACAAAATGATTTAAAAATAGGATTATTGGCAGGAATTCCAAGAGGTGGATTTATAATAGCTACAATGTTATCACATAAAATTAAAAAATATACAGGACTAAGTCCTATAGTATGGTCATCAAAAGAATTAGACCATGGTAATATTAATTCAACTATTGTATGTGATGATATAGCAGACACAGGAAAAACATTAAGTAAATATATAAATTTTAAATTAGCCACAATACATTATTGTAAAAAATCTAAAATTCAACCAGAATTTTGGGCGATAGAAAAAAAAGAAGATGAATGGATACAATATCCATGGGAAAACAATGATGAAAATTGAATACTCAGATGATTTATTTACAAAGGAAGAATTAAAAAATACACCGAAAAGACATAAAAAATTTATTAAGGAATGGGTAGATGATAGTTTAAACTTTAATTTTACTACTTTTGAAAGTAAAATTGATGAAATGATAATTATTAGGGGTAAATTTTATTCTATGTGTTCACATCATTTAGTTCCATTCTTCGGAGATTTTTATATTGGTTACATACCAAACGGTAAAATAGCAGGATTAAGTAAATTTTCAAGAACAGTAAATATGTTTGCACATAGACCACAAGTGCAAGAAAAATTAACAGATGAAATCGCTACATATTTAGATGATAAATTAAAACCTAAAGGATTAATAATAATAATGAAAGCCAGACATTTATGTATAGAAATAAGAGGTATAAAAACCGAAGGAGAAACTACCACATCATCATTAAGAGGAATATATAAAACAGATAGTGATGCTAGAAAAGAATTTTTAGATTTAATGAGGAGATAAAATAATGACAATGACAACAACACAAACAGTAAATAAATCATTTGTAGATGATGATTTTTTTAAAGAGATTACTAAAGGAATACAAAATGAAAAATGTATTATAATATTATCAGGAGGAATGGATTCTACTACTTTGTTATATGGATTAGTTAAAAACAGAGCAAAAGTAATAGCATTGTCTTTCAATTATGGACAAAAACATAAAAAGGAACTAGAAATGGCCATGATTAATTGTAAAAAATTAGGAGTACCTCAAATAATTTTAGATTTAAATGTATTAAATCAAGTAGCAGACTCAGCTTTAACAAGAGATTATATTAACATACCAGAAGGATATTATACAGATGATAATATGAAACAAACTGTAGTTCCAAATAGAAATATGGTTATGCTCAGTTTAGCTACATCATTCGCTATAAGTAATGGAGCTAAATATTTATTTTACGGAGCCCATTCTGGAGACCATCATATTTATCCTGACTGTAGAATAGAATTTATATCTTCTATGAAAAAAAGTATTGGTTTATGTGATTGGAATCCTCCTATTTTATCTGCACCTTTTATTAATATAGATAAAAGCGATATAGCATTATGTGGAAAAAAATGGAATGTAGATTATTCATTAACTTGGACTTGTTATAAAGGAAGAGAAAAAGCTTGTGGTAAATGTGGTAGTTGTATAGAAAGATTAGAAGCATTTAAAAAAATAGGAATGGAGGACCCTATACAATATGAAAATAAATAAATCTGCACTAATCAAAGATTTCTATGTAGAAATGAAATATATAGCTTTAATTGCAAAAGAAGATGTTGAAATAGAATATGAAGGAAAAAAATATCATTTTAACGCTCCTAAAAAAATCAGGATAAGTTCATTATTTTTTAGAAATTACACATGTATGAGTAATGCTGGATGTTGCAAAATTCCTTTTTATAAATTTTGGGGTCAAATAGAATATAAAGAAATTCCTGAAGAAAATAAAAAAGATTTACAAGAAATAGAAATGAAAGTTAATGGACATATTAAAAAGATTTATGTGGGTCAAAGACATAAAAATGAATGTCAATATTTAAAAAATAATAAATGTTTAATACATAATTGGAAACCATTGCATTGTAAAATGCCTCTTATAAAATTTATATATAATAAAAATTTAAGAAGGACTAACATTATTAAGTCTCCATTTGCACGTAATCTTTGTAAAAATTGTTGTGCAACATTAATAGAAGGTCTAAATGAAAAACAGTTTAAAGATGATATGGTTATGTTTGATTGGATTGAAAAATTATCTAAAGAATGGAATATTAAAACATATATCAAAGAAATTAAGAAAATATTGGAATATATGTATCATAAACAACCTTATCAAACACCATTTATTTTAGATAGTAGTAATACAAAATTGAGGTATAACAATGAATAAAATATCAAAACAAGTGAAAGATATAACCGGTTATGAAAATAAGCATAAAAACATAACAGAACAATTAAAACAACTTTCAAAACTGCAAACTGTTGATAATATACATAAAGATGTCAAATATGAAGTAATTTACACTTCTAAAGAACTCAATAGTCTATGCCCTAAAACAGGACTTCCGGATTTTGGAACCCTTACAATAAAATATGTTCCTGATATGGTTGTTGTAGAAGAAAAATCTCTAAAACTTTATTTAAATGGATATAGAAACATAGGAATGTTTAAAGAATTTATAGCTGTACAAATAATAAAAGATTTAGTGAAAATATGTTTACCACATAAATTAAATGCAAAATTTGTTTTTGAACCAAGAGGTGGAATACCATCTGAAGTAATTATAAGATATGAAAAAAATAATGATGAAGAAAAATTTTATGTAAATTATCTTTTATTTTCACAATGGTAGAAATTAAATATATTCCAGCAATAGGAGGGGCATTTAATAATAAACCAAAAACTCCTTATTCTGAATGTATTTATTGGTGGAAAAAAGAATGTACTTTTTATTATCCTTATATTCTCTCATCTGCTTTTTATAATTTTGATAGACATAATTACAGAGAAGAATTAGATATAGCTCCAAATGTAACCATAATAGCTGATAGTGGTGGATATCAAAGTGTTAGTATGAGTAAAGATATTGATGTAATTAAAATTTTAAGATGGCAGGAAAAGGTTGCGAACATAGGATTAACACTTGATACACCTCCTTATACAATGTCCGAAACAATGCAATTTGGTTCTAAATTAACAGGAGAAGGGTTTATTAAAAAAATGGAGCAAACTGCTGTTAACAGTGAAAAAGCGATAGAAAGTAGAAAAAATAATAATCTTAAATTATATGCTACAATACAAGGAGAAACTTATCAAGAAATGAAATCTTGGTATGATAGATTAACTAAAAACCATCAATTTGATGGTTACGCATTAGCCCCAAAACCATCTACAAGTCCTGAACAAATAGCAAAATATCTTATTTTTGCTAAAGAAAATTTTCCAGATAAACCAATTCATATATTACAGGTTAGTGGTAAAACAAGTATCCCTATGATAACTTATTATGGTTTATTATCCAAACATCCTCTTATTACTTTTGATAGTTCCTCTTATATTATTGGTAGTAAATATAAAGCTATTTTTAATCCTTTAAAATATTTTGATATGATTAAATTATCTAGTGATAGAGAAAGGATACTTACAGAAAATAATATTGTAGCTGATTTTAAACAATCACCTTGCATATGTGAAAGCTGTAAAATGATTAATAAATACAATATATTATCAGAAGAAGGTAAAGATGATACATTTGGATTAAGTTTGTTATCTTTACATAATTTAAATCATATTGTTGATTACACTAGTATAATAACAGGAATAAAGGATAAAGAATATCTAAAATTTTTTATATCAAAACATTCTAGAAATGCTTTAAAAGGAATAGAATATATTGATGGATGTATTGAAAATGGATTAGAAAATTATGAAAAAGGTGTAAGACATAGAACTAAAAATTTACTTGATTACTACTAACAATGGAATTAAAAACATTACCTTTGGTGTGTATAGAATTAGATGGAAAAAATGATTTAATGCTATTTACAAGAAATCCTGAAACAAGAAAAAGAGAACAAATACTGATAACAGATTTTCAACCTTATTTTTATATAGAAGATGAAGGAGGAGAATTTAAAGGATTGTATGGAGATAATATTAAAAGAATTTATGTCAATGTTCCTGGAGATGTAATAATTGAAAGACAAAAATATCTAAAAACCTGGGAGGCAGATATAAGATATACTACTAGATATTTAGTTGATAGAATAAAACAAATATCTTATACACCTTTAGAAATATTATATTTTGATATTGAAACCGCTGATTCATTAGATGTTATTAACACACCTAAACCTGTAACCATGATTTCTTTTATGACAAACCATGATTTAATTCCTACTGTTATAACATTTGATTTAAAAGAAAAAATTTTAGATACTGTAATATGTGAAAATGAGAAAGAAATGTTTTTATATTTTATAAATAAAATAAGAGATTTAGACCCAGATTTAATAGTAGGATGGAACAGTAATAATTTTGACCTTCCATATTTATTTAATAGATGTAAAAAATTAGGAATAGATAAACAATTCAAAACCATTTCACCTATGAATTGGTGTATCAGTGATAAAAATGATTTTAAAGTAAAAGGCAGAGTATGTTTTGATTTATTAAAAGGGTATAAAATATTAACTGCAGGTGAAAAAGTAAGTTACAGATTAAATTCTATATCAAAATTAGAATTAGGAGAAGAAAAAGTTAAATTACCTATTAATATGTCATTTGAAGAATTAAATAAACAAAATAAACCTAAATTAGTAGAATATTCAAGACAAGATACATTACTTTTAAAATTATTAAATGAGGAAAAAGGTATCATAGATTATTTTGATACATTGAGAAGAGAAATAGGTTGTAATTGGGAAGATTTACAATATAATACTAGAATAGCAGATGTATTATTAATAAGAAAACTAGATAAAAAGTTTATTCTGCCTACCACAATACCACATAAACGTAAAGATTTAAAGGGTGGATTAGTTCTAACTCCTAAACCAGGATTGCATAAAAATGTAGGAGTATTAGATTTAAAATCGCTATATCCTTCCATAATTATCTCTTATAATATGAGCCCAGAAACAATTAATAAAGAAGGTAAAATAGATGTAGGTAATGGAATTAAATTCAAAAGTAAAGAAGAATGTAAAGGTTTAATTCCTGATATATTGATAGAATTATTTAAATTAAGAAAACACTATAAATCTTTAATGAAACAATATCCTTACAGTACTTCTCTTTATAACAAATACTATAATCAACAATATGCAATTAAAATAATATTAAATAGTTTTTATGGTGTATTAGGTTCTCCTCACTACCGTTTGTATAGGGAAGAAATAGCAGGAAGTGTTACATACATAGGAAGAAAAATCATAAATTGGACAAAAGAAGAAGTAAATAAGAAAGGAATGGATGTTATATATGCAGATACAGATAGTAATTTTATAAAAGTAGAAGGTGAAAATGCTGTAGAAAGGTTAAAGGAAATATGTTCTTATATTAATTTTATTTATAAAGATTTTGCACAACAACATAATATTCTGGTACATAATTTTGAAATGGAATTTGAAAAATTATTCAGTAAAGTATTTTTTGGGGAAAGTAAAAAACGTTATGCTGGTTTAGTAAATTATTTAGATGGTGAAATACTTAATCCTGAAAAATTAGTTATAGTAGGTTTTGAAGTTATAAGAAGTGATAGTTCTTATATTGCACAAAAAATACAAAAGAAATTATTTAGGATGGTATTAGAAGAAAAAAATAAATCTGATATTGATGAATTCATAAAAACAGAAAAGAAAAAATTGATAGAAGGATTTTATACTTTTGATGATATAGGAATTCCAAAAGCAATAACTAAACCATTGAATACATATAAATCAAATGTTCCACATGTGAGAGGAGCAAAATACTCTAATAAATATCTTAAAACACAGTTCAAAGAAGGAAATAAAGTAAAATTTATTTTTATTTATCCTTACTATGATAAAGGAATTGGAACAGATGTAATAAGTTTTGAATTTAGTTGGCAGTTACCTAAAAATATAAAAGTAGATTGGTCAAAAATGATGCCTAGTACAATTGATAATAAAGTGGAAAGAATTTATTCTGCATTAGGATGGAATTATTCTTTCGGTGTGAAATCTATTTCATCAAAATTATTTATAACAAACTCAAAAAACCTTGAATCAGAATATAATTGGATTGAAAAGGAGGAAAATAAAATAATTAAAGAAGATTTATTTGAATATTAAAATGAGATTATCAAAATCTAAAATACAAACATGGTTAGCATGCAAAAAACAATATAAATATAGATATATAGAAAATTTTGAAATATTTAAAACCAGTTATGCAGCAGAAAGAGGAATTTTAATACATAAATATCTTGAAAATATTTATGATGATAAAGAAAAAGTATTTAAAGATTTAGAAATAAGATTTCCAGAAATTGTAACTCCTATAAAAGAATTATTGAAAAAAGTCCCAAATAAACCTTATAAAAGTGAAATGAACATATATGATGAAGAATTAAACATAATTGGAATTATTGACAGAATAGAAAAAGAAGGAAATAATACTATTATAATTGATTATAAAACAGGAAAAGAAAAAGATAATTTAGATTATTTTAGATTTGAATTATCTCTATATACTTATCTATATGAAAAAGAAACAAAAGATATTGTCACACATTGGGGCATACATTTTGTAGATACCAATAAAACAATAATAGAAAAAGTTAATAGAAAAAGTATAGAATATATGAAAAAAAAAGTTTTAAAAGTTAGAGAAGATATTAGTAATGAAATAATGTTTGATAGAACAATTTCACCTTTATGTGATTATTGTGATTATAAAGAGCATTGCTTCAGTAAAAATCAAGTAGGAGATGGGAACAGTTGACACTAGGAATGCTAGAATCTGTGGCCTGATACTAGCATAACTTCTGCCAATTCCTTAAATTTCCTACTTACTGTCTATGAAATATCCATTGGAATTTGGTAAAGGAAGGTCATTAATTAAAGATAAAAATAATCTAGATAAAGTATTAAAAACTATGAATGGATTAACAGATTGTTTCTTAAATATATATTCCACTAAATTATATTTAGATAATGGACATCCTGATTATATTACTTCTGTAATTGATAGAATATTTTTTGATTTTGATGGGGATTCAGCATTTGATATGGCTAAAAAATTACATACTTATTTAATAAATAAACAGCTTAAACATTCTATTTATTTTTCAGGAGGTGGATATCATATTTATGTATATACAAAAAATTATCAAGATTTAAAGTATCCAAAAGGTGCGTTATTTAATGCACAAAAACAAATTATAAAAGAAAGTGATATAATATGTGATGATAAAATTATAGGAGATACAGCAAGATTGAGTAGGATACCTAATACTTATAATTTAAGAAGGAGTAGATATTGTATTCCTATTACTGAATTACAACATCCAGATTTAATTAAACAAGCAGCTTTGAAACAACAATATTGTAATAATAAGTATGGATTAGAATATTTTGATATGAGTAAATTTGATTTTCAAACAGATGAAGTAATTGTTTTTGATAAAACATTTGTAAATCATACAGTAGATTTAGATGTAGATTTTAAAAATAAATTACCTCCTTGTATTTTAAAAATAATGTCTAACCCAGAAAGTAATTATGTTGATAGATATAGTGTTATAATGTATTTAAAAGATGCATTAGGATTAATTTATCCAGAAACTTTACAGGTCATGAGAAAATTTTTATCTACTAAAAAATTCTTACACAGTGTAAAAATAGAAAAACAACCTTATTATCTTTACAGAAGAAATAATTTATTTTTTATGTGTAATAAAATAAAACAATTAGGACATTGTCCTTATCAAAATAAGATATTATGTAATAAAAATGACACGTTCATATACAAGTGATTATGAAGAAGAATTAAAATGGATTGATTATAAACAGAAAGAACTAACAGCTAAAAAAGAAAAGTTAATTTCATATAATGTACCAATATTGGATTTTAAAATATTTTTTATAAATAAAAAATGGTTATTTTTATTAAAAAGAAAAAAATTTATAAAGAATAGGATACAAAAAAGAAAAAAAATACAATAAACTAATGTTATTTATTATATACTATAGTATATAAATATTTATATATTACAAATTTTTATTATTAATATGAAAAATATAAAAATACACGAAAAATATGATAGAAAGAATGATATTAGAATATATGAAGATATGATTGAAGGATATAATAAAGATATTGAAGTTGCGGGTTTGGATTTTAATAAAGTAGATAAAATACAAGAAAAAAAGCAATTAATTGAAAGAAGTCTTAAAAAAATAAAGGAAATATAAAATGGAAAATATAAAATTTAAAGAAAAAGAAATGGAACCAAATCTTTATGAAAATGATAAATTTGAAAAATTAATGACATCTTCAAAAGAATATATAGAAAAATCAAGAGAAGAATGGGCAGAAAGAATAATTAATTTAATAGATGATGAATTGTTAGCTGAAAAAGTTGTAACTAAATTATTAGGAAGATATAATAAAGGTATTAATTTTGTGGTTGAAAAATGAAAATGGAACAAATAACAGTAGGAGATATATTTGATTATTTAGATAATTTAGAAAATGAAAAATTAACAAATGAATTTGAAAAAGAAATAATAATATACAAAATAATGAATACATTTAATTTAGATTTTACAGATGCCAAAAAATTAGTACAGACATGGAAAAAAACAAAATTAAAATAAAAGAAGCAACAAAAATAAAAAAGAAAACAACATATTGGAGATGCTCAAACTGTAAACATGAATGGCCTCCTAACAAAAGAACTAGAAAAGGTTCAAGAAAAACAATACAATGTCCTAAATGTCATTGTGAATTTAATAATTGGAAGTAAATAAAATGATAAATTATGAAAAAGTAAAAAAATTTGAAACTTTTGATTCAGATGAAATTTTAAAAGAATTGGAATTATTAAGTAAAAGTAGTGGTAGGTGGAAATTATTAATAAATAATTTCTTATTACAATCTAATAAAATATTAAAAATTACACCCAATTCTGAAGAAGATTTAATTAAAAATAAACAATCTGTATACTCATATATATTTAAAAATGAATTAAAAGAAAAAATAAAAGTATTAAATTATAAAGGAGATACATATGTTTATAAATTATAATAAGGATAATAAATATGACACAACTTTTGTATTGTAAGAATTGTAAAGCAACTGTACAACCTACTACTTATGGTGTGGGTTGGGGTATATTAACAATGATATTGTTATTTGCCTTTGTAATTCCGGGTTTAATTGTTGCTGTTTGGAGATTTATGGATAAAGATAAATGTCCTGCTTGTAAACAAAAAAACTTTACAATTAGAAAATAAAAAAAATAAAAAAGATAAACACTATTGTTTTAGTATTGGTGCAATAGGTTTACCTATTCCGTCTCTTAAAGCATATAGACCAAATGCAGCTAATACTCCTCCAATTGTTTGGAATTGGCTAGCATCTACATATCCTAATTGATATATAGTAGTCAATACACCTGCCGCAATAGCGGTCCATATCGTCTTACTTTTATACCATTCTTTTCCCATTTTAACCTCCATTTTATCTTAAATTTATCCTATTTATATATTTTAAGATTATAGTTAAAATATTAAATCACATTTAATGAAATTTGTATTTGTAATTCTTCAGTTCCATCAAATTGTAAAGCTGCAAATCCATCTCCTGCGTGTGTTTTTCCTCCTGATGATAAAGGAAATAAACCAAATCCTTTTAAACTTAAACCTGACATTTCCACTGAATTAAAATCTACAGTCCATGTAACTTGTTGCAATGTAGATAAATCTATAGATGATACCAAATTTCTATCTGATTCTGTTGTTAATCCTGTTGTGGAATTAGACCATGCTTGTGAACCTGTATCTATTGCTATATAAGCAGGAGAACCTAAAGCACTGCCTCCATATATCGCAGCAATATATTCTCTAGCTATGTTTGTAACTGTCATTTTTAATTTTTAAATTCCTCTTTTAGTATAAATTCCAAGTTGTAGCATATTCAGATATAGATTGTCTGGCAGCATTAGTGCCGCTTGTTAATATCCATCCTTTTATAAATAAATTACTTCCTGCTGAATTTGAAAATCTGAATATCTGATTTAATGTAACCGCTTCCATATCTTCAATAGTTCTATTAGATGTTTCCCAAGAGGTTGTTGCGTTAGTTCCGCTCGTAGCTGTGTTTGCTACAACTATTACATTAGTAATACTTCCAGTTCCTCCTCCATAATTATTTGATACGAAATATTCACTTCCAGGATGCGTTAAGGCCGAAAATACAGGCATTCCATCATCAACATTAAAATCTTTAGTTGCTGCTACAGTTACAGAACCTGCTTGAGAATATAGTGCATTAAATGTAGTTACTCCTGACATAAGCCACATCGCTGCAACTCCTCCAGTACCATCTGCTCCTGTATCTGTCATTTTTAAATGTGCAGAAGTTTCGTTTACTTTTATATCTGCAGTTAAATCTGTGTAAAATTCATCCGTATTACCATCGTTAAGCACAGTTTCGGCTGGTAATTCCCACCTACCTACTGGTGCTGCACTAATTACGCTTGACCAAGATTCAATACTACCTACACTTGCTGGAAAAGTTAAAGTTCTTCCCCCAGATTGATTATTAGTTAAATCTATTTTAGCTACAATAGCTGTTGAGGCTCTTCTACCATAATCCATCGGGTCTGGACTTGCGAATTTTGTTGGTGTTGTAATGTATGTACTGCTCGCTCTCGGAGAATTAAATTGATATGGTGAACCTGTAAAGGGCGTAGGACTTCCTACGAATAATACACCCATAACTCTTGCTCTATTTGTACCATATAACGCTCCTCCTGTAGATAGCAATCTCCATCTATTACTACCTATTTGTGCAAAGTTACAACCATAAATTCCAAAACTTCCTGTATTAGTAATTGCGTCTGCATCAATATCTACATAGAAACCTGTTGGAGCTCCACCACTGAAATTAGATTGATTATATGTCGGACTTCCTATATGTAAAGTAGTTCTGCGTTGAGAACTTCCAAGAGTAATAAAAGGGTCTGCAGCAAAATTAGTATAGTTAGGAGTTCCGCTTACGTTAAGATTAGCATCCCATCCTTTATAATATTGATTAAATATCGCTTGTGAAGAATTTTTAATAATCTTACCAAATGCGTTCATTACATCATCTGCAGCTATTTGTTGTCCTGCTATAATTGCCATATTTTTATAATTTCTTTTATATATTTAAATTTATTTAGAAGGTTCCTCCAGACCTTTGTGTTGTAACTGCATTGGTTCCTGATTTATCCCACGTAAATGTAGCACTATCCCACTCAGTATGTCCTGCATCCCAAATAGATGCTCCACTTACATCTGTTGTTTTAACATACCATGATAACATACTAATTTGTACAGAACCTGCAAGATTCATTAACCTAGATAATATATCACTTACATCTATTTTTTCAGCTTGTAATTGACGCTGTGATATCATGTAATCTGCGAAAGCATCAGAAATATTTCCTTTCCTTGTACCAGCTTGTAAAGATAAAATTTGTTCAGACTTTAAAGTATTTTGATTTATATTATAAGAAACATTAGTTACTTTCATAGTCCCACTTGCTGCAGTATAAGGTATGTAAACATCTACAGTATGACCTGGTTGTATCATATTAATTCCTTTTACATTGAATTGACCATTCAATCCAGGAGTAGAAAAATCTTGTATTTCTGCTAATGCTATATCTCTTGCCTGTCTTGGGTCTTTAATTTCTTCATTAACAATTACTTTTTCTTTTTTTCCATATTTATCTATACTTATTCTATCTTCTGCTAATTTAACTACAGGTACTTGTTTATTGTAATCAACAGTTACTACATTTGTACCTGAAGAGGGAATATTATTTCCTGCTTCTGTCCCAGAAGTAAAAATAATTTGTTTATTATCAAAATCAACTAAATATTGTATTCCTGTTGGAGGAGTTCCAAACTGCTGTAAAATTCCCCCTTCCTTTATAACACCATTAACTTTTACTTTAGTGTCATATGGTTTATCATCTAAAGTAAATACTGAACCTGTTCCAGCTGTTCCAAAAGAACCAACCTGGGCAACTACTCTTCTTCCACCATATACTACTACAGAATTTGTTAATTCTCTATCACTAACAGACCATATAGAATTAGTTATATTTCCCAATGAACCAGCTAATAATTGTTTGCCAGAACTTATAGAATTTCTAGAAACAAAATGTAAATCTGCGCCAGAATCTATCCACCAATCATATCCTGAAAGTTCTGCTAATTCACCAATACAATCTATAACAGGACGTTTCTTAAATTGTATATTATTTAAAGTTGCCCCATCATCTACATTGTTAGTAGTTATACCACTTGTTTCTGCTGATATTATTGATTTAACTATACTACCAGCAGATAATCCTACATATAAATCATTCGCAGTAACATCTCTTAATCTTTTAGTCATATCATGACCTTGTACTGTTATAAATTCTCTTTGATTAGGGAGACTTGTATAAGATAAATCCGTTACAACTCCATTAAAAATTTTATCTTGAGTAGCAGGTGAACCAACCCATATATTTATGATGTTTCCAATAGCAAACGTTCCTGAATAACTTCCTTTATCATTCGGGAAATTAATTGTACAATCAGAAACGGAATCTTGTTGAGCATTAACACCTATATATTCAGCATTAGATATATTTGTATTTCCACCAATATCTACTCTTGAAAAAAATGTCATTATCTTATTCTCCCTGTAGCCTGCAATCTTGTATTAAGTATTCCCATTAAATCATCTGCAAATTGACGAGCTGATGCAGTTGTTATAGTTCCTATATTAATAGTAATTCCACCCATACTATTGGTTTTATTTAATGGAATAATGGCTTCAGGCCCAGCTTCTCCTATCCTTCTTATTTGTGGACTCATTACTATTCCTCCTTCTGCGGTATTTTGAATATTTCCCCTAGTGAAAGAGGTTATTGTACTTCCATATGCCTTGGCCTGTTCTATTGTTCTAGTAAATTCTTCTCTCGCTACAGATGTTCCTCCTATTATACCAGAAGCCATTGCTTTTTGTTTATTTAAATTATCTACTGCGGCCTGAAAATCATTAATACTTGTAGCGGCCTGTCCCCAAGCATTTGTAACTTCACCAGCAGTTTCTATTAAAACTTTTCCACTTTTTTTTGCTGATTCAGCAGATTCTTCCATAGGTTTTTTGATATTTTGAATTAAATTTGGACCGAGTTGTTTTATTTTTTCACCAGTATCTACAAATTCTTGTTTATTAGTAGCTAATCTATTTGTTACTTCTGATATTTTTAATGAAGTATCTGTTAATTGTGCATTCAATAGCGTAGTATCTTGACCAGTTAATGTATTCCAAAATATTTTAGCATGTAAACCTGCTTCTTTTAATCTTAATCCGAATACATAAATTGTATCTGCTATAATTTTAAAACCCAAAATATTTTCTCTAACAACTAATGCAAGACCTGTTAATAATGTTAACATTATTTTAATAGAAATGATAATATATTTTCCAATTATATCACTTAAAGTTGATAATATCTTATTTCCACCACCAAATTCACTAAATAAACCACTCCAGGCAGATTTTAATTCAGGTAACATTTTATCTGTCATAGGTTTTATTTTTTCCCCTAATCCTGAAAACCAATCTAATAATTTAGTTCCTACATTTATCAATCCTGTTCCTACTTTTTGTTTAAAATTATCATATGATGTTGTTAACCTTGCTAATTTAACTTCAGTAGTTTCTATTAAACCACCACTTTCAGCATATTTCTTATTTCCTTGTTCTATTACAGCATTTAAAAAGGCAGTTTTTTGTTCAGCAACAGTTAATTCGCTTGCAGATTTACCTATTTTTTTAGCATATGTATCATAAGCTGCGTTACTATCTATGATAATACCCAAATTGTCTAAAATAAGAGGGCTTTGTCTTCCAATACCTCTTGTTATATCCCCAAATGCTTCAGTAACACTTCTTCCTGTTTGTTGTCCTAAGGCCCCTGATATTTTTAATAATTCAGGTAATTTATTTTGGTCTATTCCCAACGCTAAAGCTTGGTTAGAATTAGTCATTAAATCTAAATTACTAACAGTTCCTTTAGAAGCATCTTGTAAATCTTTTAAAAGTTTACTGGAATTAGTTGTAGTGGCATTAAATTTAGCTTGGGCTGTTTCAAATTTTAAACCAGCTTGTGCAGCATCTCCGAGAAATTTAACAGTAATTCCTATAGCTGCTCCAAGAACAGTCATTTTAGCAGCTGATGCTAATGCAGAATTTTTAAGTCTATCTGTAGAAGCCGCGGCTTTTTGCATTTCATTAGAATATTGGTCCTGTGCTCTGATTATAATAGAAATGACTCCTCCTGCTGCTCCTCCTCCTAATGCTGCTTGTGCAAGTCCTCCTAATCCACTCACCATTATTTATTTTTATGTCTTTGTTTGATTATCTCAATTTCCTTTTTTCTTTCTATTTCATTGTGATAATCTACAAGATGCATAACCTCCCAGTTTGTTAATTTAGGTTCATTAAAAAAATTATATCCTGTTTGGTGTAAAAAAAAAGCAAGATTCTGTTTACGTTTTATTTTCATTTTTTTTTTAATTCATTCTCAAAATCATTAATTGCATTATCAACTGAATTTTTTGCTTTATTTATATCTAAACCAGAAGCTTCTAAAATGGCTAATACTATATTATCTGCTATTGTAGATTTAATAAATTTGATTTCTTCTTCTGTATATTTAGGAGAAATACAATGTTTTAGTATTAATTCAGCATCTTGGTCTTTTGTAGTTCCTCCTTCTATCAATCCTAATCCTAATTTTCTTAATTCACCTCTAGTTAAAGGAATAACTTTTACACTATCTTTTAACTTATCTATAAAGATTTCAATAGGAAGTAATTCTCCCTTTTCATCTCTATTAAATAAAGTATCTTCTTTATTTATTACCATTCATTCACCTCCTTATACAGTTCCTGCATAACTTCCTGCATTGTAAAATTGTATTGCATCATCTACAATTACAGATACATTTTTTGGAATAATAGTTAATACATGTTCTACTACACCTTCTGTCGCTGATGTATCACTAAATCCAGTTAGTTTACAACCACTCATCGCTATCAATATATCATTTGTTGCTGAACCCACAGCAGAAAATATATCTACATTAAATGTACTCCCACCTATAAAATATTGGTTGTATATTTCATTTGTTCTTGAGCTATCAGCATTTAAATTTAGAGTCATTTCATAATCTCTAGCTTTTGGTATTGGTGTTGAAATGTTTATGGTATTATCTACATAATGAGGTGCATCTAAATTATTTTTTATAGAAAATGTAGAAGATTTAACTGTGTTTAATTTTGTTCCTGCTAAATTTATCAGTGTATGTTCCCATAAAAATGGTGATGTAGTTGCTGCTGTTACTGTAGCTATAGTTCCTGATGAAAAATCTACAGTTTTAGCTGTGTATCCTACTTCAACAGAAATAGGTTCTCCTTCAGCCATATTCATTGAAAATGAATCAACTATACATCCTTTATAAGTCCTTATAAGATTTAAACCACTACCTGCTATCAATACTCTTTGAGCATCTTCTACAGAAAATGAAGGTAATACTTGCTGTGCTATTTCTCCATTAGAATTATCACTATTAGCTTCGCTTATAGTATGTGTATAAGGAGAAGGACTTCCAGCATCAGCATTCTTACCTAATGCAAATTTTAATATTTTCCAATCTGTAGGAAAATAAGATAGAGTACCTGCATAAGAAGAAGGACCATCTATAAAAGTAGAAAGACTTCTATCTCCTGCCCCTATATATCTAATTACTTTTTTATTTACTCCAGTGTCTTCACTAGGATTATGTGATTGAACATGTCCTGGCCATTGTGAAGTTCCAGTTGGAGTAGCATATGTTCCGGTTTCATATTGCCATGAAACTTGGGATTGGTCTTGTGAAAAAATTGCCATTATTTAGTTTCCTTTGATTCTGCTTCTAAAATTTTAGGAATAAGTTCTTCTTTCTTATTATCTTTAACATTAAATTTATGCCCAATTTTTTGAAGTTCATCCATTGATAATTTCTCCAAATATTTTTTATCATATTGATTTGAAGAATCTAATTTAATCCATTGTCCAGTTTTAATTAACTCCAATGCTATTATTTCATCTATTTCTTTAATCATACCATATGGTTGGTGGGGTCCTATTTGTTTTATATATATTTTTGTCATTTTAATCTGTAGCAAAATAATTAAATCCAACTCTAAATATTCTTGATTTAACGGAACCTAATCCTATTTCATCTACATCTCCTATCATTGAAAAATTAAAATTAAATAATCCCAAAGCTACACTACCTGTAGTTGTAGTTAATTGTATATTTCTCAATGTATCATAAATACTATCTCCTAATTGTTCTTTTTCTTTTTCATTCCTAGCCCATACTCTGATTTCTAAACCTATTGATATTATCTGACTATCAGTTCCTATCCATCTACCTACTGTGTCAAATTTAATAGTCTTAATTGATATTATAGGATAATATACTGCTCTTTCTGGGTAAGATGTTAATACAAAGGAAGAACCAGATGGTCTTACTGAAGAAACAGGGTCAGTAATTGTTTGAATATATGTACGAATCTGTTTTACAGAATCTGCCATTAATGTGGATGTTGTTATTGTCATTGTGCCTCGCTTGGCTTACCTTTTTCCTCTCGCTTGAGGAGGTTAATAAATATTATACCTTATGATAATATTTAAAATATATTAAAGAGTTGTTATAACAACTATAGTAATTAAGATTTTAAAGCATTTTTAACTGTTTTATTTATTATTTCTTTAATTTTTGTTTCTTCTCTATTAGCAGAATTTTGAAAATGTGACCTCGCAGGTCTGTTACTTGTACCAAATTCCAATTCTTTTGAATAAGAAACATCACTTTTAATAACAGCTTTTTCAGTATCAACTGTTTTTTGAATACTTCTCATAAAATTACCAGTATCTACACTTCTAGGTTCTTCTCTTTGACCTGAAATACTTAATATAATTTCTCCTCTTAAATGTTCACCTGCTTCAATTAAAGATTGTCTTTGAGCATTTATTATTTTATTTTTTAATATTCCTATCTTCTTAATCATTTCTGGAACCCCTAATATTTCTATTTTTACTCCCATCAATATTGTCCTATAAAACTACCTGTATTTAACCTTTCTACATACACTTTTTTATATACATTAGTACCTACAAGGCTATATACAATTATACCTTTATTGATAACATGAAATTCTATTGGTGTTGGACTACCAATCCCTATAATACTATCTGGATTTATTTCAACACTGCCAGCAAAAAATACCTTTCTACCATCAAAACTAATAGCACCTTGTTCTAATAACCTTAAATCCTCTCCTGCCTTATTATCATTAAGAGGTTGGGGAAACGCTACAACCCATTGATTAGTTCCGCTTTGAGTTAAATAAGCATTGTCAAAATCTGCTCCAGAAAAAGATTCCGTGAAATGTTTTAATCTAACACTCGTACCTCTAGAATTTATTATGCTATTTACATCTGTTATCAATTCATCTGTGAAAGCCATTATCCAAATGATTTATACATACTGTTTCTTATTCCTAATGCTTTGATTCCTTCCAGTGCCTTTGTATGAAACATTGTTTTAGCGATAGATAAATTACTTTGGGCACCTTTACTTTCACTAAATTCTCCCAAACTAACAGATGATACATCTGCCCCTGTTAATTCCATAGAATTAATAACTGAAACTGCAGTTAAATCAACCAATACCTGTTGGTGAGATTCTCCAATAGAATTACTTCCAATATTCACACCTAATATATTTTGTAAATAAATTCTTTCTCTATCTATAAGAGAATTCATCTCAGTTCCACTTATCGCTGTTGGTATGCTTTCTATTAATTTACTTACTTCTACTTGAACTGAACCTAAATTCCAAACCATTGTTATCCTCTTTCGGGTTTATCCCAACTATGTTTAAGATTCCATATCTTTTCTAATTGTTTAGGATTTCTCCATACTTTTGTTATGTATTCCCAGTTTTTTAATCTATCCCAAGGTGCTTTTACTCTCACTTTTATTGGAAATGATATTTTTGGCATTATAATACATTAAATAATACTTGGCTTATGATAGCCACTATTACTCCAACTCCAACACCATATATTACTTTTGTATTGCCATCAAGTTTTTCTTTTATCCATCTTATATCATTTCTGATAACGCTTACGTCCGCCTCTAATGTTGATATTTTATCTTCCATACTATTAACCTTGTTCCATATAGGATGTGTTTTATCTTCATATTTAACCATTATGTTTCCACGCTATTAAAATCAATAGTCGCATCTATATCTCCTAATTCACTAACATTGTAAACAGCACATAACCAGTATTGTTTTTGTCCGCTAAATATATTAAAAAAACTACTAATTACTTGCTGGGTGGTTGAGAGATTCATACCTCTTCCTACAGCGTTATCGCAGTTATTAGTCATATTATGTTCTGCTATGTAAATACTTATTCCGTTTAATCCTATCGTAGCATTTACAGTCACGTTAATATCTCCAGCGTAACTTGAATTCACAGATGCGTTTAGTATTCCTAATGTAATAGTTTGCCCTATTGCTGATTGGGTTTCGTTAATACCTTGTGCTACAGGGAATTCTAATATGGTTTTATTTGTAAGTGGATTTACAGTTACTAATAAAGCCTCTGTTGCAGCTATATTATTTTCCATAGGTGCAAATGGACTAAACGAAGATATATTTGCAAATACATAATTTCCTTCTGTATTTCTACCTCTTGGTTGTGGAACTAAATTCCATCTTGTTCCGTTATGTTTGAACATATCAATATTTGTTTCTGTTGTGAATGTAGTATAAGATATATTTAAGAAAGCCCACGCAGAAACAAAATATGTTGGCTGACTTATATTCACATAATTGCTTGTATTTCTCGCTCCTGTTGGGTCAGATAGAGTTACATTTAATACATCATATAGTGTAATATTATATGCTGTTAAGTTAAATATAGTTTGATTAAGCCTTAAATTTTGTATACTTGAACCATTCTGGTCTATTATATATGCTCCTATTAAACTAGAGTTACTTATTAAATCTGTAAATACAGTCTTGCCAGAAGTAGCGTTGTATCTTCCTCCTGAATTTATAATTACAGAGCTAAAAGTAATATTTGAAGAGTTTCTACCATATAGTTCGCTATTTAGTATAATTTGATTTGAAGCTGTAAGTCTATGACCGAAACTAATGTTTGTATCCAATATTCCGCTTGTAATGTTTAATCCACCAGCTAAATCTGTATTGTTTAGTAAAGTTATGTTGCCTATTCCTGTTGCTATTTGTAGATTAAATAGAGGGTCTTTACCAGTGTTTATTGTTGCATTTGTAGTTGTAGTTATGTTAAATAATCCAGAGTTATGAGTTATTGTTCCTAAATTATCTAACGCTCTTCCATCTGGATTTTCAGACGTTAGTGTTGTAGTTCCTGTTGTTGCGTTGTAAAGTCCTCCAGAAATTATATACAAACTTCCTAAACTTAAATTATAATTACTTCCAATTAGATTAGTTCCATTACTTATATTCATACCTCCAACTACAAAATTATTAGTGGCGTTTAAATTAGATGGAAAATAATTAGTGTATCTGGTTGCTAATGCTAAATTAATAGTATCGCTTGCTGTCCAATTAGTGCCATTGTATCCGCCGGTTGAGTTACCCGTAGTTGTATCCAACATACCCCAGATAGTCCAGTTATTTGTTACTTTATTATGGTCTTTTGATATTAAATAGCCAGTTGGTCCAATAAATCCCACCGTAGTAAAAGTGCTATTTGTTAATTCTGCTTTAGCACCATCGTTTAAGTAAATATCCTGTCCAAATACATCATTACTATTGGCAGTACCAACAAACGTATTATTTGTACCTGTTATTGTTTTTCCACTTAGTTGTACATACATTCCAGCATAAGGGTCACCACTTCTAAATATAGAATTATTAAGTTGTATTATTCTATTTATATTAGCAATTTGTATTCCATAATCAGCTGAACTTTTAACAGAAATATTATTAATATTTACAATAGCATTTGAAGTAGCTATTAATAAAGAGTAATAAGAATTTATAATTACGCTGTCTAAATTAATAGTTCCTCGTATAGTTAATTGGTCTGCAGTTGCATTCCCAATAGTAATTATTAAACCCGATTTAGTAGCGTTTAATGAATCTCCTGCAGAAACGACAAAACTATCTAAATTTACGCTCGTACCATCCAATATAACTGTAACTCCGCCGCCCCCTGTAGTAGAATCTATTTGGTAATCAACATTTGATATATTAACTGCAGAGCCAGAACCGCCGGAATCCCAATCCCAGTCTGTTCCGCTTATTGTAA
>C687J35021_10000709_pt1 | contig 25764 bp, 55 predicted proteins | sample RifCSPhighO2_12_FD_35021 | JGI IMG/M metagenome (IMG submission 35021) | reverse complement strand
AGGCTCCCGATGGAAGGATGGTCTTCAACCAAGAGAAGGGAGAGGTGATGACAACCGCAAAGAAGAGGACGACAAAGAGGACAGACGCAGAGAGGCCCATCCTCCTGTCTGAGGATGGAAAACGCTTTGCAGATGCTGTTGCCCGCCACCTTGACGGCATCCTCAACCGAGTCGAACGTCACGGGCTTGGTTACCAAGCGTCACAGCGCGACCAGCTCCTTGGGCTCCTACAGCTCCTTCGTGGCGCAGCAGACGGCAAGCCCGTGCAGATCGTGGAGTAGATGACATGGACCCACGTGACATGGCTGCAATGCTTCCCTCATCAGAGAGCATCATGTTTGATGAGAAGGCAATGACGCTCTCAATCGTCGTCGAGAACGATGAGGGCGAGGAGGAGACCCTGACAGTCAAAGCAGCATTTGAGGTGTGCTCGCTCTGCAACGGCAAGGGCACACACGTCAACCCATCCATCGATGCCCACGGGATATCTCATGAGGAGTTCGATGAGGATCCAGACTTCAGGGAGGAATACACGTCAGGCACATACGACGTGCAGTGTTACGAATGCGCTGGCAAGCGTGTCGTGCCTGTCCCTGATGATGACGTGGCGTCGGCCTTCCTGAGTCTCAACGATAAAGAGACCCTGGAACGATTCACGAGGGTGCTCGAGGACAGGGCACATGACAGACGTGAACGGGCACATGAGATCGAGATGGGATATTGAGAAGTGTGCTGCATGATGCAGCAGAAAGGATGGATGTTTGAGATACAGGAGACAAGACAGAGGCTCAGACTTCACCGTCTCATTCATGGGACGGTTGCTAGCAGGGTTCTTTGCCCTCGTCTTCGGCATCAGGCTGTTCAAGCGGCTGCGCTGAGACGTGCTGCGACACGTTGCCGTCTCGCCACGAGACGTGCTGCACGGTGGGCATGACATTCGTTGGGGGGTGTGGTGCCCACCCTGGAGCATGAGCTCCGCAATAACCGATGAGGCCCTTTCATGCGTTTGTGCATGAAAATGTGCCCGACCGTGGGTTAGCTGTCAAGCCCGTGCGTAGGATGCGCGCGTAGAGCTGACGAGCACCCGTGTCTTTGCATCGCATCACCGTTGCTTAGCACGCCCGGGGTGCCATTGGCACCCCGGGCGCGGAAAGGGATAAGTCATGGATCTGAAGAGTAAGTTTGAGATGATGGAGCGTCTTGCGACCAAGCTGGAGCACAGGCTCAAGCAGGTCCAGGAGCTCGGGATGAAGTCAACGGACATCGGCGGCGTCGAGGAGCTGATCGCGCTCGTCGCTGCAGGAGACAGGGTCGGCACGATCAGGCACCTCAAGACACTGACAGGCCTGGGGCTGCCGGAGTGCCGCGAGATCGTCATCAGGCACATGCCTGGGCGTGAGCTGCACCCGCATGAGGTTGAAAAGGAGCATCCCAAGGGCAGGAATGGGAATGATAAGAAGCTCGCACTCGAGGAGCTCATGCGTGAGCGTGTGACCCACTAGCCGCCAGCTTCATCCGCAGGAATGCACAGGCCCCAAGAGCATGCATCACGCAGGGCTCTTGGGACCGATGGGTCCCTGCGGGCCCTTTAAGGAGGAAGACATGCACATTCCGCTGAATGACATAAGGTCCCAGATCTTGGGCAACGTCTCGATCACGTTGATGGTCGATGAGGCCCAGGCGAGGGGCCACGACATCAGGGTCCTCGAGGTGGAGGAGCTCAGTGAGGGCATCAAGCTGACGCTGGCCAAGTGGCTCCTGCGAGGAGCATTCGGGATAGTCGCCCTTTACAAGGGAAAGCACTTCGTGCTGTCTGCAGCGCTCAAGGGCACGAGTGTCGCTGTTGCGGCGATCACACCCGACGGATACGTCGGTCCGATCCAGACACAGCTCTCTGTGGAGCTGTCGGAGCTCCTCGCGCCCAGGAAGAAGCTGGTCTCAAGGCTGGGCATGCTGCTTGACCCGCAGCGGGCCACAAGGACACTGGACATTCCCAAGTCTGGATTGAACTAAGGAGGCTATGATGCTGCGCGAGTTTGTGCCCGACTGGACGAAGGTCATGCGACCCGCTGATGCAGAGAAGGAGCTTGAGGGCTTCAGGTGGAAGGGCGTCGGCTTCTACTCAGAAAAGGATGACACGTTGCTAGTCCTTCCTACGGCAGAGTCTGAGGAGGGACGCTCTGAGGGCGACACATACATCTTCTGCGTTTACAACCACCCTCACGCCTGGCGAGCGTTCCACGGCATCACGGAGCTTCCTGTCTTTGAGAACGAGTGAGAGAGGTGTGCAATGACGTCAAGGCTTAACAACGAAGGGACTGAATACGTCCAATCCGACCCCGGGAAGGACTTTACAGAGCTCCTGAAACGTCATCCAGACGCTGCTCAGGCACCTCCAGCGTCAGTTCCTGGAGTGGAGAGAGGATGACGATGAGATGATGGATGGCATCATCGACGTAAGAGCTCCCACCCTACACGAGATGGATGAGCGCGTCCCTGGAAACGGTGTCGCCATCATCGAGATCAATGACGGGGCAGAGCTCTATGAGGAGCTGCGAAATTGGGAGTTCGAGACAGGCGATGAGCTGTCCAGCGATGACCCAAGGCTCGTGAAGGGAGGATGACATGACGCTCTTAAGCTTCAAGTTCAGAGAACTTCAGGATGGGACGATCGAGGTGGTTCTCACACGTGACCTCAAGACGATGCGGTTCAAGTGCTCTGCTGAGCAGATGCGACAGGGCGTGAAGAGCTACAGCGCTGGTGCCCTGGTGCAGAACGCATTCAGCTTCCTCAGTGTCGCGGAGCGCGAGTTCCTCATGACAGGCATGACGCAGGAGGAATGGAACGCGATGGCCAAGGAGACAGAGACAGAGGAGAGGGATGGTATCGAGGCCTCCGACCTCGGATGGAGGCCCGGCCAATGGCCTGAGAGGTTTGAGCATGATGGAACGGCATTCAGACGCAAGGGACTCATAGTCTCCAGCAGCGGGGAGGTCATGGGCATCGCATACACGAACCGCTTCGGCGACGTCTTGAATGTCTTCAACGATTGATGCGACGCAGGTTCTGCGCATGCTCATTGGGCATGGGTTGGTCGTCATGAGCACGGACCGCGAACGCATGCGTGTGTTGGAACTGACACAGGACGGTCTCAGGCAGCTGCGAGGTGACACGGGCCTTCGCGCTGCGCTCAGGACACTAGGCGCGTTCGACCTCTCGACGTTTGATGAGGAGAAAGGAAGTCATGAGTGATTGATGCAACGTCTGATCGTGACATCAAGATGGATGACATCGTCATATCACGTCGATACGGGTGGATTGGACGTGTCATCGTAGCTCGCCGTCGTCCTGATGGCATCCGCGTTCGCTGGTTTGCGCAGACGGGCTACGACTTTGTCGGAACATATTACGCAGATGATGCGTTTGTGTTCAGGGTGCCGGTGCTGCCGTCTGTTCCAACGCGGGAGAAGAAAGAGAGGAAGGAGCTGGGCGAACAAAGGCTTCTATCATTCGCTGTCTATCCACATGGGAACAGCATTGAGCAGCTGACAATCAGATGGGGTGACGTGTGGTTCATCATCTAGGACCCATTGAGAGGATGAAAATCCTGGATACAACCGAGGTCCATTCCAGGTGTCTCGAGGTCATAGACCTCGTCACTGAGGCCTCGGTTTCAATGGGGAATATGGACCTGATTTTAGGGCATGACGCTGTCAACCAGGAACCACGATCATGTGGAGGAGGTATGGGATGAAGGACATCACACTCAATGAACTGAAGGAGCTGAACGCAGCAGCGTACGAGGAGCTATGGAAGATGTTCGTCAACAACGCAGAGCTCGACGGCATCGCCATCGGCTGCCTCCGGGAGGAGCAGCTTGATGTTCTGTTCAACCTCGAGTACGAGGGATACATCAGTGTCACTGACACGAGAGACATCGTGCTTGAGAGCAAGGTGCCTGCTTCACCGCTCATATGGGATGACGCGGCTGGCAGGTGGATGCAGGAGGATTGACAGCTTTGCAGCTCATTGCATCTCGCTTTTGCCCTGGCCAAAGGCATGACCTCTTGAGCGTTCAGAAGCATTGTCGTCGGCCATACAGCTCCATGCACAAGACAATGACGTTCCTGTCAACAGGACGCAAGAGCCACGCACCACACCACGTGATACACAGGTTCCCCACCTCAATCATCAATCTCCTCAGCATCCTTGAACGCAGACACGACAGAGACCTCACTCTCCATGAGAAAGAGTAAGCACATCTCATGTGGGGCCACAAAATGACACCACAGTATTCCTGAATCAGTCATTGTCACTTCTGTGCATATGATGGGAACATCACGCATGGCCTTAAACCAGTGGCCGGGTCCATGAATTGCTTTATTAACGCAGCATAGGTCACCCACCTCAAGCATGGGCATCCTCCAGCCTGCTCAGCCGCGCGCTCGCGGAGAAATCGTATAGCGATTTGGCATAACAGATCGTTCCATCAGACAGCAGGAAGACATGCGCCTCGATGCACCCTGAGTCATAGAGATGATGTCCCATGTATATCGCTATCGAGGGACGGCCGAGCTTGAGCGGGTCTGCATGGAAGCCGAGAATTGCATCCCCTACATGCACGTTCAGGACAGACAGTCGTCCGCCAATCCAGTCGAACTCTACCTCGTCTTCATCACTCAGGACAGAGATGGGCTCAACGTTCTCAAGCAGCATCAACGATATCCTCAACGAGCTCAGGACGCAGCCAGAGCCCCTCGACAGAAGGATGGACGTGCTCTGGCCTGATGGGCATGAACGTCTCGATATCGCGCCTCTTCTTCAGGTTGCATGCTGAGCAGAGGAGCTGCACGTTGCCCATGATGTATCCCTCGTCAGGATCGATGCGATCGAATGTGGGTGAGAACCTGCATTGCTTCAGCTTGCCGTTATGCCAGCGTTCATAGACGAACGCATTCTTGCACATGGGACAGCCCTCAGCGTATAGGGCATAGAGGTATCGTATGTTGCTCTGTGACAGATGCACCTCGATGCCCCTGGTCCTCGCGCTGCACCTGACGTTCCTGCTCTTGCGTTGAAAGTACGCCTTCGATAGCTCCCACCAGCGACGAACGTCGTTCGTCTGAACTTCGTATCCCATCTCTTGTCTCCTCATCACGTCCGAGACTTTTCATGTTTTCCAGGTTTTAACCTGGTTCACGGAAATCCGGTTAATATATCCCCTAATAAAACCAGTTTCCGTGTCATGGTGATTAACCTCGAGACCCAGGGAATATCACGAATTATAATTCCTAATATGGATTTTTATCCATGTCATCAGCATGATGACGCATCATCCTCGTCATGCTCCCACCTGGACAGCAGCTCTATGCTGTCTCCATCGTCGGCGCAATAGCATATCGGCGTCGTGATGCTTCCATCTTCCAAAAAGACATGCATGAAGTAGCTCTCTGGGCTCCAAGGCTCAAGCTTCCTCACAGACCAGAATAGGCCCATGACATCATAAATGGACTCCCTGCGTGATGAGTCGAAGGCGACTCTCTTCGGAAACGTCCTCAACCTTATGAGGTCGCCCTGCGCCAGCTCATTGGGATGAAGCATCAGGCATCCTCCACAGCGTCACATACATCATCCCATGCTGACAGCACCTCAATCTGATCGTCATCCTGCGCCGTGAACATCACGTAGGTGCAGCGTCCAGCCGGCTCAAGCAGAATGAGCTCATGCACTGGGTTCGTGCCTGCTTCTCGATCGGTAGCGCAGCGGAATAACGTCCTGCTGATGCCCAGAAGCATTCCTACCCCTGCGTATAGTAGCGTCCCTCTCGTCACCCCAGAGGCATGGTTCGTCCTCACCCTCACGAGTGAGCCAATGCAGCGTGTGACATCGAGCGTCATGGATGCATCACCAGCAATCATCCTCATCGGGCCATGTCGCAGACGCGGCAGGAGATGGAGGCAGCCTGCTTGGGTCTGTGGGCCCGCACCCAAAGAAGAAGCGCATCAGCCTCGTGTGCTCATCGTCTGCTTCGGCGGCAGACTGGTTGGTAACAACCTTATGCATCGCACCATCAAGCACATAATCCTTCCTGACGATGAGAAGGATGTCACAGGCGCCCTCTTTGTCTATCCCTGCGCTCGTTCCGATAAGCGCAGGCTCGTGCTCACTGACGAGCCACATGCCGTCGACGCCAGGCGGGAGCCACCAGTCGGGGTTCTTTGCCATGTGGCTCGTCAACCACCAACCCATGTCATCGGCCCTGATTTTCTCTGTCTCAGGCAGGAGCCCGTAGCCCTGGCTCACAGACCGACCCACCCACTCCAGCCACTCAGGCCCCATCCATGGCAGCAGATGTTTCATCCCATCGATGCTCATTCCTGGATGCCCTTCTTCCCCTTCTTGCCCTTTGGGTTCCCCTTCCGCTTCTTTGGAACAGCGTCACCGTCATTTACGGATGCAGCATCCTGCACAACCGCAGCTTCAGCGACCCTACGTTGGCCCTTCGGGCTAAGCAGCCTCGCCAACTCTCTGGCTGAGACACCGGGTCGCTCCTCGATGAGCTGCAGGCGTTGCTCCAGCGATCTCGCAGCGCTGGCAGCATGCAGCTCCTCAGCGTCCCTACGACGGGCATCCTTCCTGCCCGGAAAGTTCATCCTCTTCATCGATCAAGTCCCTCCTCAGATGTCAAGCGCCTTTACAGGCCTGATGTCAACCGTATCCACCCAATAGTCACCGACAGCATTCTCGTTCGTTCCATCGAACATCATCCATGCATCCACACCGTCATGCCACTGATCATCAGGATACGCACGCCAGTGCTCGATAATCCTCTCTTGGACCACAAGGGCGATGATGTCGATTGAGCCCATGAATGTGGGCTGCTCCTGCCAGCCGACGACCATGATGTCAGCAATCCTCGCGTAGGGCCCACTCCTGCGCATGAGGAGACGTTGGTTCCTGTATAGCTCAACATCGATCCTCATCAGCTTGATGACGTAGCGTCCCATGTTCCAGACGTCAGAGTCACCACCCCACCACGCAGGCTCACCGAACATCAGCGTGAGCTCACGCCTCCACTTATCGAGCACAGGCAGCCCCGCAGCATCATTCCTCATCCCCGACAATCCCTTCTATGAGAGCGATGGCATGGTCCCGCGTCCTGTTCTCACACCATGAACCGGGATGTGCAGCATGGTCGAAGTCAACGAACCCACCCAGGAACCTTGTTCCTGCGGCGCTCTGTAGCCGTTCCATGAGCCTCAGCTCAGGCGCGCATCGGTTGTAGACAGACGACTCGAGCGACTCATCAAGCCCAGGCTCAATGGGCCCCTTCGGCCATGCATCAAACGCAGCCAGCAGCACACTCGGCACGAGGTCCCCACCGTTACCGATGAGACCCATCACTCTTCGCCAGACATCAACCTCATCCACCCGTTTCCAGCACAGGCGCTCAGCCCGTGCCAGCTCATCGCTTGACAATCCCATCTGGGCATGGATGCTTCGCAGCTCAGCCAGTTGGGTGGTGTCATCGTCCGACAGAGCATCAATCATCGTCACCACCACCCAACTCCATGTCAAGCTCAGCGCTGACGTCAACGACGAACTCACGCATCTTATCCCTTAAGACCTCAAGCGCCTGGGCCCTGTGCCTCGCAGCAGGACCCCTCAGGTTCGCGATGAACGCTTCAAGGATGCTCGTGGTCCATGCAGCCGCGTTGATGTTTGGGTGCCTCTCTTCGCTCATTTCCTCTTCTCATGCTGCGACGACGCAGCAGGTTCCATTCTCTATGACCATAGTATCACGTGCGTTGACACGATGACACATCAATCGACAGCATCCTCCATGCGTGAGATGATGCGCATAAAGTCCTTCAAGTTCGTGCTACACATCCTAGAACGACGAATTGAGTTCCTGCATAGAAGGATGATTCTTTGCAAAAGCAAACCGACTCGATTAGTATATTCCTTCTTCTCAATGATGATGCCGACAGCATGGCCGTAGCAGTCATCCTTATCAACGTCATCATAAGAAGGAGCCCTGGGAAGCAGAGCATCACCATGGTAGTGGATGACTATGTCACCCAAGCGCACGTCTGCGAAGGAGATGTGACGTTGTGACGTTCCTGTCTTTGCCATGACAGACCCTACGAGAACAACCCGTAACCCAGGGACCCAATGTGCCTTCCCTTCTCATCGAGCCCAATGAAGTTCAGCTCGGGATGCGCCTCATCAAGCATCACGTTTAAGCTTGGGTCACCCTGGTCGATGAACCACACGATGTATGCAGCAAGGTCATAGGGCATCACGTAGCTTCCATCATCCTCGCCCAGAGCGATGCTTGAGAGGCTGAGCACCTTCTCCCTCAACGCGACATCGATACTATCATCCTCGTAGTCGCTGCAGATGTTCTCTGGATGGAGCTCTTCAGGAAGCTTCTCCTTCGCAGCAAAGTATGCCTCACGAACCCTGGAGATGTCTCCTTCTGCTGACGCTGTAAACTGCTCACCGAAGCGATGCCCGCGACCCGACCAGTCACCGATTGGAATTCTGAACGTCATTCTCATCTCCTTCATCTTCCCTCGCCCATAGCGGGCAGCACGTACTCCCTGTATCCAGAGTCAGAATACCAGCTGCAGACGCACTTCCTACCTAGGACGAACGACCGCTTCAGCTCATCTGGAATTCTGTGCTCGTGCGCTGTGACGACAGCACACCACGACACGCAGATCTCATCCTCCGTAGGTCCGGGAGCCTCAACAGGCATGTCATACTCACCCGCGCCGTAACCGACACCGAGCATCGTCGCAAGGGCAGCGATGAAGTGCCACACCTTCACACGCTTAAGCAATCTCAACATACGGTCTCTCCTTCCTTTAGAGCATGCCGGCAGCAGGGCCCAGCAACTCACATTCATAGAAGTAGTCAGGGATATCGTCAACGAACATCATGTCAGAGCCATCACGTAGCAGCAGAATGATGAACAAAAACGTGCCTTCCCGCGTGTATATTGTCGTATGCGCCCTATTAATGACGATGCCAGAGAGCTCAACCTGCATCGGCGCCCATGATGCCGTCCCTCTCCAGCATTGCCTGACAAGCGCAAGGTCTCCCACATGCAGGTCCTTAAGCTGCATCATCCGTCCTGCGCGGCCTGCTCCCTTGCCAAGAGGACAAGCGCCTCGATGCGAGCCGGAGAGGCTGCATCAGTCTCGAGGACCTGTTGCTTGAGACGTCTGTCGGCCAGCACAGGCCCGACGAAGATGGCAAAGAGCGTGTAGGCACACAGCAGCGTGCAGACGATACCAATGAAGCTAAACATTTCTCATGTCCTTTCTTAGCATGGGATGACGCGATCATCGCCTCAGCCCATGTTTGTCAGCGATCTCAAAGAATGATGCTTCCCACCCATCGACGGGACGCTCATCATGGACCCATTGCAGGTCACACAGGAACTTAAATTCATCATCAGTCTGTGCAGGAAGCAGTCCCAAGAACTCCTTCAACATGCTCTGGGAGCCAGAGGGTGCCGTCGTACGCTCAACCTCATGCAGCATGTCAGGCAATGACATGCCCTCAACGTGCTGTGCAAGCACCTCCGCGCGCTCTGATAGAGGTAGCAGGCATCCGATCGCACATCGCAGCCCATCGCTGTTACCAGCGATATACATGCATGTCCCATATCTGGAGCTCAACGACTTTCGTCCCTGGGTAAGCATGAATGTCTTCACGTGGTCGTAGACTGCCTGCTTATCCATCAGCTAGCTCCATCCCTTCTTATCGACACGCGCTGGGCCAAGCATCGCAGGAGGAAACCCGCCCGTGACAGAGATGTTCGGGTGGCTGTTCAACACCCTGACTGTCTCCCTCCACTGGTCAAGCTCCTTGTCCTCACGTGCCTCGATGGCATCCCAGTCATCCGCCAGGGCCTGAAGGATGCTGTCTCTTTGCTCAGGCGTCAGCACGAGGCAGACAAGCCACCCATGCAGCTTGTAGTATTCAGTCCCGTCATTGAATGTCCTCAACGGAAGTGACACCAGCTGGCGCCTGAGGTCCCTGACATTCAGGACAGGGAACGCGACACGACCCACGTCGATGTCACATGACCACCAACCTCTATCCATGCGTATCATGCCGGGCAGGTCGATGGCAGCCTCCTCTGCTTCCCTATCACAATCGTCGAAATCAACACTCAACTCTTCAGGAGGGTCATGCTGGGCCAGCCTCTTTCTCATGTCAGCCTCGAGCTGTCCAAAGAGCGTTTGCGGGACGAACTGCCCCTTGCATCCATGCCACCTGATGAAACGCCATGTCATAATCCTACTCCCAAAGTCCCCTTGCGCCCTCTGCACGGGCGCATGCCGCCTTCATGTCATAGACGACCTCACGGACAACGACAAGCTCAAGCAGCCAGTCACCCATCCGAAGCATGCTCTCACGCGCCCCTGCATCTCCACCTGCATCATTCGCTCGCGCGTGCCAAAAGGCTGCAGCCTCTCTCAGGGTCATGTGCTGAAACAGGATCTCCGATGCATCGCTCATCTTCTCACCTCCAACGAGATGACGCTGAGGTCTGGGTGCTCCATGTTCAGCTGCTCCCAACGCGCGTGCATCTGCCTCATCTTGTCGATGGGCACGCCGTGCAGGCCCCTGTTGTGGAACAGCTTGATGTCGCTGTCGTCCCGTGCACAAAGCTCCTCGACACGCACGGCATATCCAGCCTCCAGCGCCTCATCGACGTACTTCTTCAACTCCCACACCTTCGTGTTTGTGTTATCGACCACGATGAGGCTCGTCCCATGGGCCAGGCCCTCCTTGAATGCAGCAAAGCATGATGCATGGGCCCGACCGAGGAGCTTGGGGTTGAAGCTGTATCGACCCGTCGTCCCATCCACAAAGAAGCTGTCGGCTGAACATAGCAACCTGCTCCTCTCGATAGCATCGGCTGCACGAAGCAGGAGGCTCGTCCGTGTTGACTTCCCAGACCCTGGGATGCCCCGCATGACGACGACCTCCCTCTGCTGGGCATCCAGCTGCGCTATGAGCGCGGGGACCATGCCCTCATCCCACTCAGGTGTCCCCTTGAGAGAGTTGATGACGGCCCTCATGACGTCAGCCTCCTCAGACGTCAGCTGCAGGTATATCTGCCTCATGACAGCAACCATGTGATGACCTTGTATGTCAGGGCAATGCTCGTTGCAGAGGCACAGACGAAGAATGTCACCATAAACAGCTCATACGTTCGTTCAAGGTAATCAACGCCCCTCATCTCATCACCTCGTTCCCAGCTCACTCTGGCTCAATCATGACACCCAGCGGATGTGCATGCTTGTCAGCAAGGTCCAGCGTCTGCGCAGCCTTCGTCTCTGCGACCTCTCTCGTGTATGTTCCTGCGACGCCCTTTCCCTTTGTATGGACATCAAGCATTATCGAGTTCGCCTGTGCAGCAGGATGGTGGAAGACCAGCATCAGGACCATGACGACAAAGTCCATAGGAGTGAAGTCATCGTTGGCGAACACGACACGCCACATCCTCGGACGTCCAATGCTTGTGTCCTGCTTGTCAACGACGCCTATCCCACCCTGCCTCTCAGGCATGACGTCTCCTACGCGTTTGGAACCAACAGCGTTCTGACGCCCGAGCGCTCCAGCAGCTTAATGAGCTCAGTCTTAAGGTCCACAAGGTTACGAACCTCATCAGATGACATCCTCTCGAGCGGGTAATACTTAGCTCTCATCTCCTCCATGCGAGCGCGAAGCCTTCTCGACTCATTCTCTGCTCGGTCAAGCTGCTCTAGCAGCTCCTTCACGTCGTGGCTCACAGATGATAGCTTCTCAAGCTTGTCCTTGTTCATCATCGACCTCACCATGTTCAGGCTGCTGACCGCTCACCCTGTAGCCGGGGCCGGGCCAGGCTGACTCAATGACGCCCGCGGCGATAGCCTTGGAGACGTAGACGTTCGCCGTCGTGGAGGCGAGGCCCTTGCTGACGAAGAACCCAATCAACTCGCTCCTTTCTATGGGCTTCCCATCGGAGCGGGCTTCAACCATCGCCCTTAGCTCATCGTTCCAACGGTCCTGACTGCGACGCGTCAATGACGCTGCAGATGAGGCGCCCTTCCCTGCCGGTCCGAGGCGGACTGCTGCGATGTTGACCACGATGCTGTCGCAGCCTGCGTCCCTCACGAGCTGGAGCAGTCTCTGCATCTCCTGCTCCGATAGCTCCTGCGCAACGTTTATCTCCATCACGGAACTCCACCTCAGCATCAAGGGCCAGCAGCCTGTCACCGCATGCTTCAAGCTGCATGGGACCAACATTCACAGCAACATTCACACGTGCACGCCACAGCTCTTGCTCTATGTCGTCGTCATCAAAGAGCGATGCTATGACATCACGCATTTCATTCACCTCTGACGATCTCGATGTCCAGGTTGAGTCTCCCTTCCCTCAGGGCCTGCGACATCTGACGATCAGCGTTGTTGAGGTAGAGGCCCTCATCACACTCCTGCAGCAGCTTGAAAACCTCAAGAGCCTCCTCAGGAGGAACATCAACCCTAAGAGAGAGGGCATCAAGCTTCGCAGCCATCCGCTTGAGGAGGTCATTCTTCTCTTTTCTCTTCATCGCTGTGTTCCCTTCTTTGACGGAGGCAATCATTGGACCTCCGTTTTATTTCCCGATGGTTTATTATACCCAACGGGTTAACACGATGACACATGATTTCACGGGGCTTCATGCCTTATCAGCAAGGCCGATGACACCTACAATCCATATCGGAACATCTTCCCTAAAGCTACATTCGTGAACGTCAAAGCCTGCCTCACCAAGAACATGCGTCATACGTCGCCGAGCTACAACATTTACAGACCAGACGAACACGGGCAGCCTACGTTCCTGTCGCGTGAGGTATGTCACAGCTCCCATGCCGTTGCCCACCTCAGCATATCCGTAACCTGACGCTCCTGCGAACGTCCCTTCCTCTCCCAGGTCGTGATCGAGGATTACGGCAATGACATCGTCTGCGCTCTCAAATGCATCGATGAACTCACCCACAGACTCACAGTGGATGATGTTAACATCCCTAGCGCATGCCCTCCGAAGGGCATCGACACGGACCCTCATATCCTCGAGGACGATGATCGATCGCATCAGAAGCCCCTCTTGTCACAGATGACCTTCATCAGCTTCACCTTCCCACCCCTGATGCGTGAGGCGCCCGCAATGCCGAGGATGTTCGTCGCGAATGACCGCAGCTCATCCATCGGAAACTCATTGAGGCCAAGCACTCCCTTTGCATCATAGACCTGCTTCTCTCTTGCCGTCATCTTCTTGCCGGGATGAACGCTTTTCCTCTGTGCCTGGGCGGGCTTCGAGCCCGCATCTGGAGGCTTACGCCGCTGCCTCATGCTGCTAGCATTGCACACTGTTGATGGCAACTGGGAGCTGCCGCAGTCACACATGACCTCATACCTGCACACACGCATCTTCTGTGCGTCGTTGTCATCGGGCACACTGACGACATCAGCAGGGTCAATGCGACATATGACGATCCTCCCTCCGCTCATAAAGCTCTGAGCGTATGTTAAGGAACCCACATGGAGGCCCGCATCACAGGCGATGCTAGGGTCATCCGTGACCTTGTTCCTGGGCATCTCATTCACAGTCCCGGGTGTGTTGTCGAACGTGCCCGTCCGCCAGTCCATGTATTCAGCCGTGACAGACTTGTATGCCAGGATGTCGCCCTCGTCCGTGATGGGAATGCCTTCATGCACGAGGAAGCTGAACAGCTGGTCAACAGAGCGCTTGCTGGGGTTCTTCTGCAGCTTCTCCCAGAAGCGCGTCAACGACACTGGATCTGCACCCTCTTTGACCATCGCGAGGATGCGTCTGTTGAGCTCAGTTGGAAGGGCAACGCCCTTGTGCTTGATCGCGCCGCCATCAACGACAAAGTCACCCTGCGACCAGGTCCCGACCATCTTCGCAGGAGAGATGAGGTCCTGGATGTCACCATACCTCTTCTCAAATAACGCAGCCCTAAGTGCGTCAAAGTTCGCAGAACCTATGTGCACGACATGCACGGTCCCACCATCAACGACCATAGTGATTGTGTCGTCTGTCACGCTATACTTCATGCTGTCCCATCCTTCAGCTGGATGTATTCCACCCAGTGTTTAATATCACCGTCTTGGACGTCGAGAAAGAGGGCTGCCTCCGTGTCTTGCATGCCATCCATCTGGTCAAACACAGCGAGCAGGGGATACCTCTTCACAAGGGCATCTGACATGCGCTTCACCTCTGGCATGAATGTCTTCTTTTCCGTTTTAAAGAATGACGTCATCAGCCTCTTCTCATCGATCTGCTTCCTAGTTGGAGGACGCTTCTTCTTCGCCTCATCGCGGACGCGCTTCATGTAATGCACGATGTCATGCTTCGCAGGCAGACCAGCGTTCCTGAACGCCTTGATGCGTTCCGAATACCTTGACAGGGTCGTGTTGTACGATGCATTCATGCTCACCAGGAACTCCTCCCAAGCGATGGCATTGAGCCACTTCTCAACACGCTTGTTCATCATGGCACCCTTATGAAGGGCCTCCTGCCACTTCAGGTAGTGCATGCCCTTGCATGACTTTTCATCGATGGGCCTCTTTGGCGTGGTTTTGTATCCCAACACCCTTGGAAACTTCACACCCGCGATCTGCGCCAGCTGTTTGTCATATGCAAACACAGCAGCATAATTCTTCATCCCAATGACATTGAACCTATCCAATATGACAAAGACGTCATCGTCACTCGGTGTGAAGCTCACGGGCTGCCATCGTTCTGACGCAGCGAAGACCCTTCCATCCTTCTGCACATATGAGAACTCACTCCTCATGTGTTTCTGCTTCATGAAGCGCCTGTCGATGCCGACATGCACTTTCTTCGTCTGATGAAAGATGGAAGACCCATGCGGCCTTTCCCACTCATAGGATGACAGGAGTTCGACCCTCGCGCCACTGAGTTGAGCCTCAGCTAGCAGCCTCATGAGCTCAGCCTTTGCAGCGGCGCCGTCAATGCCATCAACAGGATGGACGATCTGCCTGTGCTCAGGAAGTCCCTTGAAGCCGTAAAGGTTGCGGTCATCATCCTGGACCATGAAGACGTAGGAGCTGAAGTCTGTGTGCTGATACTCCTGCAAAGGATGCCTTATCATCTGCATGAAGAGCCCTGAGGTCTCAACACGCATTGATAGCCCCAACACGTCGTATAACGCGTTTGTCTGAAGGTTGAACCTATGCCTTAGGGCGATGAGCAACCCCTGCCTCTCCCACTGGGAGATGTCACTACGCTGCCACATCACACGTGCATGCTCAATGAGCTCATCGTTCAGCGATGCAAGGCTCTTTCGAAGCGCAGCACGCGTCCTGTCGGTATACTTGAGCTCCTCTCTGTTGGCTGAGAAGTCAACGTCACTGATCTCAAACGAGAGCATCTCTATGCCGTCAACCCTGAAGACGGGTCTCTCAGGCATGCATGCCACAAGTTCTTGGTATGAGACCCTGTATGGGATGCACCCTAGGACGCCCATCACATCAACGCCGTAACCCCGTCGTGCAAGGGTGCCCGCCTTCAGCTTGAGCCTGTCCGTCTTGTCATCCACGCTCTCCCAGGGACGACGGAACGTTGAGCATCCTCCAGAGATGTTGGGCGCTGGTTCAAAGAAGCGGAACAGCGTCCTTGCATGCTCAAAGAACTTCTGGAAGTCATCCGTCCTCACGGGCACCCTGACCTCTACGCCCATCCTTTCGTCACATGGTTCCTCATGCAGAAGCTGCATGACACCCACGTCTGTCTCATCCAGCGTCGCGTTGTAGACGCTCTTCTTCCTGTCGTGCCATGATGTGACTGTGAACGATGTCACATATGAGAATGCAGCCTTCGACCCAATGCCTAGCATCCCGACGACATCATCGCTGTCCCGCTTCGTCGATGCACCGTACTGGGTGTAGATGTTCACGATGTCGTCTGACGACAGGCCCGGCCCGTGGTCCCTGATTACAAGGGTGGGCTGCAGCTCATTCGGCAGCTCCACCTCGATGGGTTCATCGCCTCGACCAGCGGACCTGTTTGCATCCCAGGCATTCGATGCATACTCCCTGAGCACAGCAAGCACCCTATCGGTGTATAGCTGGTCACGCAGGATGCGCATGATGTGCGCCTGGTTCGTGCTTGAGATGCCGAAAGACGTCTGTTCATCGACGCCCGAAGACACAAGCGTCCTGCTACACGTCACAAGCTTCATGGTCCATCTCCCTTTCAGCAACGCGTCTGCAGATGACATCTATGACATCGTTCGTGGTTCGTGTGAAGTAGATTGATACTATCGATCCACGCGGCTCTAGAAGCATGAGACTCATGGACATGCCGGCACATTCTCTTTTGAGACCCACCAGGATGGCAAATGGATAGTCATACAGCACATGCATATAGTGCGAGAAGCATTTCACACGCACCAGGTCGCCCACGTCGGCATCAAAGAGTCTGTTCATGCTCAATCTCCCTCTGCGCAGCTTGAAGCATCCAACGCGCTCATGACCCTACACACGTCTTTTGTCTCAACGGAAAATATCTCACGCATGACGCGGCCGTGTGCTGACAACATTTGAATTACCCAGCTGCCTGAAAAGCCACGTTGTTTCCAAGACAACAAAACCGCATCGCATTCAAGGTACACTGCATGTGATCTAAATCCCTTCAGGACAACATGCACAAGGTCTCCCACATGAGCTCCACCAAGGAACGCGTCTCCATCAGGCATCATGCTTCCTCACACGACCCTGCCTGACGGCACTCTCAAACGTCTCCCAATAGCTGGGTCCAACGCACCTCTGCCTATAGAGCTTAATCACATCGAGCGCGTTCTCATACGCAAACGTCCGCCACCAACCTGAAGTTATGCTGGTGCAAACCTTCGAGAAGGCGAACCTCCAGGCCTCATCAGGTGTCTTCTTCCCTGGAAATGGGACGAGGCTGCGTTCGATCGCGAGGACAGCAGCCTCCTCGACGGCTGATGCTAGCTGCTGCTCTTTGGGTAGCGCAACAAACTTTTCTCTGTCAACAGCGACCTGCGCTCCATCACGTTGGAAGCGTGTATATGCGGACACGTCAAAGAGCGCGACAGCCCTATGGATGTCATCGTGGTCATAGACGTACGTGACACCGTCGCCGTTGAAGAAGCCCTTCTTGTCGCGCTCGAGGCTGGGATGCCTGTATGCGTACGTCTCCTTCTCCCTGAGCCTCAGCAGGGCCTCATGCTCAGGTCGGATGCTGGCCCCTAATGCCCTGAGCATGAACCAGTCAGACATCGTCTTCCAGAAGAACGGACTGTCCTTCAGGTGCCTGTGCGATGTCTTGAGCAGGAAGAGCATGTCGAGGCTGGGGACGAGGCCAAAGCTGGTCTCAATTGTTTCTGGGTCACGGATGACAGCATCGATCACAGCCTGCGTCGATGGGTTGCTGTCACCCGCGACCTCAAACTCGCAGTTGGGAGAGCCCCTGACCAGGAACTTCTTCCCGCTCACCCACTCTGTTGAGCTGACATCGACCTTCCTCATGTCAGTCTCCAACCAACGTTCCAGCTCTGGACGGAAGCACATGAAATCAAAGTCTACAGGCTTTCGCCTTATCGCGTGCGGTGCCCTAAGGGCAAGAGCGCGGGAGCCGATGAGCAGCATCAGTCGTAGCAGCTATCGCTGGACGACCAACTGTCGTCGCTTGAGCCTGCTCCTCCCTCTAGCTGGTAGGGACCCACCTGCGTCAGGTATTCGACCAGCTCTGTGTCGAGCGCACTGAACAGCTCCTTGAAGCTCTTGGGGACGTAGCACACACCCTCTTCATCGTGGTCCATGCCTCCACCCAGCTTAAGCCTGAAGGGCACGCCTTGCACGTCAGCAAGCCTCCGCGCCCTCTTTATGAGCATCTCAACCTCCTCGATCGTCTGGTAGACGATGCTCGTCCTCACCAGCTCCCTGAACTCATCCTTAAGCTGTGACATGGTCTGCCCTCCATGGGAGCTAGCATATATCGCTATGCTCCCATCCATCACCACCGTATTCATGGGGCCAAACATTCGTCAGGTCGCGGACGAGCTCCTCGTCAATGTCTCCGAACCTTCCTTCGAATGAGACAGGGATGTAGTTGTTGTTCAACGGACATGGGTTCCCAGCGAACGGGACGCCGCTCTCCTCAGAGAGCCTAACGGCCTCATCCAGCGCGTCAGATGCCTCCCGCAGTTTCTTCTCGATCCTGGGCCTGAACTCTGCGATCACCCTCTTGAACTCTTCCTCAAGCTCCGTCAGCTCAACATCGTCTTCTGTTTCGTTACTCATGTCATGCATCTCCCATGCACGCTTTGATACGTGCCCATCAACAGATCTCAGAGTACTGCCAATACCACCCGTCCCTAACGTCCTCCTCATAGAGGTCTGTGATTTCCGCGACAACTGCAAGGTCAAGCTTCTCGAACCTCTCATGGAATAAGCTTGGAACGTAGCACTGCTTCACAGGGGACACATGGGTTCTGAATGGGACACCGTTTTCTTCCGCAAGTTTCTCAGCCTCAAGTATGAGCTGACTGGCCTCAAGCACCCTCCTGCCTATCTCTGCTCCCACTGTCTCAACAAGACGCCTGAACTGATCCTCAAGCGTCTCAGCCGTGCCTTCCTTCCCTTGCTCTATCTTTCGCTTCCCCATCGTTGTCCACCGTGGTTCATCATAAAACGGATGCGTTGTCGTTTTCACAGCCCTGGTCGTCAGTTTGCAGCTTCAGAGCCCACTGAAGCAAAGATGGGCGTCTGGCCCATCCTCTCAACCATGTCTACGCTGACCTCAAGCATTGTTCCGGCAACACAGACGCCCTCAGACCCATCACCATATAGGACACGTGTGTCCCTCAGGAGCCTGCACCTGCACCTCTCGCCCTCCATAGACATGATGTCAACGAGCATGTCATCGATGAACTTCATCTCCTGCATATTCCTCCCGTGCGCATCAAATGTGCGCGTTGTCTAATGTTGTCGAGCGTGACAGATGATCTCTGGCAGACCGGGTATCTTGACCGCCTTCACGCGTGCGGGCTCATCCGCCAGGGCTGGGCTCTTGATGAACTTCATCGGCACCCAGCTCGACATGAACTCCTCACCCGCAAGGACGACGCCCACGACCCTGCCCTTGGGCTGAACATTACCATCGAGCCTGACAACTGTCGTTCGCGAGCTTCCTTCATCATCGGACCGCGTCTCTTCAGCAAGGAGGATAGCACCCTCACCCCTCAGGACATTCCAGGGCGTGTGCGTGCCGTAGAACATCCTGTTCATCGAACGTTGGCTGATCACGATCTTCTCACCCTTGGTTCTCATCGCTCCTCCGTTCCTGCATCATCGCTTCTGCCTACGGGCAATGACCTTCGCCTCGCGGATCCGCTCAAGGACGCGCTGCCACTGCTTCTCACCGCCTGAGACGCGGTGACGGGCCATCTTTTCAGCAGCCTCCAGCTCCATGCTGGTCATCCTGTCCCATGCAGGCTCAGCCATCGCACGGGCCTCAGCCATGAGCTGGCCGTCAGCTGAGTGGCATGCTGCACCGCTGAACCTCGCACCACCCGCGGTGACCAGGTAGCTTCCGTAGCCCGCATCGCCCCTGTTCCGCACCTCCAATGCATGCATGCGATGCCGCTGGCTGCCCTGGACCTTGCGGGTTATTTTTTCCATGGGATAATTTTATCCCACATGAAAACACCGTGACACTGAAATCACGGGTCATCAGCTAGCACGCATCACAGAGCCGCGGAGGGCATATAGATAATGCGGGTCCCAGACCTCACCTTCCTGTTGACGCTGGTGCTCTGAATGAAGATGCGGAACCCTCCGTGGTCTCCAGGACGCACCTTCGTCTCATGGTCTGGGAGGTCCAGCAGCCTCCGCGCATCGTCTCCACCGTAGACCTGCGACCGACCCTTCTCCATGATGAGGACCTTCTTGTAGTCCTGCACCTTATCGGCGTTGTCCTTCCCTCCCACAAGCTCGTAGAAGGCTGCTCCCTTCAGGAACAGGCGTCCCGTCGACTCAACAAATGATCTGATCTCATCATCGTGTGTGACGTCAAGGACGACAGCCTTGCCTGACAGGTCCTCAAGCTCTCTGACATCACGTGCTGAGACGTTCGTGAGGTCGGTGTAGAACGACTTCACGCTCTGCTGTCCGGCTGCACGGGCCTTGAAGAAGCGCTGGATGCCTCCCCTGTTTGCAGCAGCGTACTGCTTCACGCCCGCAGCTGTCGCCGTCCACTCCATGACGTTGCCCTCGGGCACTCCGAACCTGCTGCACAGCGTCCTCCGCCCTCCCTTCGGGACGAGGAATGTCAGCGTCCAGATGTCGGTCGCCTGGACACGGCGCATCAACGCGTTGAGGTCAGCAGCACGCATGCGCGACTCGTTCTCCTCGCCGTCAGTGATGACATTGATGAGGTATGACACGTCCTCATCCTTGCCCACAGGAAGGTCCTGCATCTGCGTGATGCCATGAGCCGTCGCATCAAAGAGCGCCGTCATCCCTCTGGGTGTGATCGCGCTTGGGCCCAGCTCTTGGATCGAGCCGATGCTACGATTGAAGAACACTGTCTCGATCTCGTTGTCGAATGTGATGAGCGTGACAGTCGCGTCCTGTCCCGTCTCAGCGACCTGCTCCTTGATGGCACGCAGGTTGTCGTTGAACGCTGCGATGGCATCCTGCATGATGGGACGCATCGATCCGCTGCGGTCGATCACGAACGCGATCCTGTTGATCTTCGTCTTCTCTGTCGTCATGTATATTTCTCCTTGCCGTCAATGACAGCTAGCAGTCATCTGGCATCCATCACCGAATGGATGGCATGATAGCCCGACTATCTGTCCCGTTGAAAGGACGACGGTGCACTCATCATGCCTGCAGTATGTCGAAGTGATGGTGACGCCCAAGTCACCCGCCCAACGTGTTAGGCTATCGAACGCAACATCATTCTGGTGTTGGCTGTCGTTCACACTAAATGCAACGTGCGATCCGATGAGCATCGTGATGCATATCAGAAAGAAGACCACCCATTCCACTGTGCCCTTGTTGGGTTTCGTCATAATCGACCATGGGTCCGGCGGACTCTAGGCCCGCCGGACCCCGATCCTGCTAGCCCTGCGCGAACAGCTCGCGCGCCTCATCACGAGCTTCGGGCGACGGGGAAGTGAAGTCGATCCCATCGTCCTCCTCACCGGCGGATGCCCCGTCGCCCATGGCCTGCCCACCGTCCTCTGCAGTCTGCGCGGCCTGAAGGTAGGCTGCCAGCTTCTCAGTCGCGGCCTTAAGCTGCTCCTCGCTGCGCTCCACACGGGATCGGGCCTTCTCGATCTTCGTCTGGAGGTCAGTAGGAGCTCCTGCCACCGCCGTGTTGTAGGCGTGGTCGGCATCGAAGTGCGACGGGTGGCCGCAGACGGTGCTGCCGTCGGCACGGGTGAACCAGAGCCGTCCATCCTTACGCTCGACGAAGGTCAGGTCCTCGTCCGTCTCGATGTCGGGGCCGTCCTTCCCGATGCGCTGGCTGATCTGCGATCGCCCATCGCTCTTCTGCATGACGCCCATCGTCTTCAGGGTGTGGTAGGTTTCGCCTTGGTTGAACTTGATGGCCATTGGGCACATCCTTTCTGCTGCTGTCTGCAGCATCCCTCCATCACAGGAGGGATTTTTCATCATGAGGATATCATATCCCGCTTCATTTTTCTATGACACTGTTTTTCCACAAAATCCTTAGGGCACTTGACGCCTGACGCTGGCAACGCATTTGAGTTTGTAGAGCTCCTCGATGTTGCAGAAGACGGGCTTCAGCGAGGGAACGTGAAGGAGGACGTACAGCATCTCAAGCTTCCTGTGAAAATATCCAAGCTCATGCGGGCCCATGAAAAGAAACATGACGCCTATGCCTGCTGTAAGCTCAAGCATCTTCTCATCCCTAGCGAACATGACATGTCCCTTTGGAACGACGAGCATGTCACCCTTCCTAGGCGTCCTGGGAAGGCACTGCCGCGAGAGCCTGACGTTCGATCCTCTGCCCCGCTTGGGAGGCTCAGGCCTGGGTCTCCTGTCACCCCAGCCGTGCGTATGCACACGTGGATGCATGCCAGTTGCCTGCTCATCTGACTTAGCTGCGCAGAACAGGTGCTCACCCCTGCGGTAGGCCTCAAACGCCCTATCAACGGCAGCCCTGCTGATGTTCAGATGCCTATGTTCACACGTCCTAAGCAGCGACAACATCTCTTCAACGTGCGCACGTGTTATCCTGCTCCAAAAGCTATGCCTTGCCCTACCCATCGACGTCTATCATGGCCAGCCTTTCACCCGTATAGCGCGCTTGAAGCAGCGTTGCACCCACGCGTGTGGTAGGGAAAGCATTGGCGTCAGCATCCAGGACCGCATCCACAGGTTCGTCTTCCTTGTAGATGTCACTGAAATCGCTCTCCCTGAACGGATCGTTGTCGACGTCGTAGTCACCCCGATGCTTGGAGCGGGCCATCCTCTTCTTCGGATCAAGCTGCTTGAGCTCCATGCGCGCCCTCTCAGAGCCCAGCACCTGCCTCCTGCTGAGAAAGTCCTTCACGTACGCAATCGGCAGCGTTGACAGCTCAGGGATGAGGTCCTCATCGCACCCCTCAAGCATGGTGCGCACCGTGTCAGTATGCGTCGTGTTGAACGCGATGAGGTCGTCAAGGCGCCCGGGCCTGAGAAGGGCGTCTGCCATGTTCGTCATGTGGTTCACTGTCACGAATATCACGGACGCCTGCTCCCGCCACTCCTCGACGAGCGGGATGGGTATGCTTGTATCGCCCACGCGATCGAGGTCATCGATGATGATGACGTCGGGTTTTATTGCCACGAGGATGTCCCTGATGAAGTCGTAGCGATACGCGTTCAGGGCTGTGAAGTCAAGCCTGACAGTCCTCAGACCAAGCTCCCTTGCGACCATCTTCACGGCTGTCGACTTTCCTGAGCCCGGCACGCCCTCGATGAGGTAGCTCCTCTTTAGGCCGGCGGCGTAGAATGTCTTGACGCGTTCTGTCAGCTGCTCTATGTCCCTGGTCATCAGGAACTCGTCGTAGCTCGACTCATCGGGCGTGAGCTCAGACGTGTAGTGCACGAAGTTTGTTCCCAACGACTTCCAGAACAGGGAGCTCACCTTCTCCAGCATCGACTCCCAGTCCCTGCGACGCACATAGAAGCTGGAGTTCGCGGACAGGTCGCTCGATATGAACCCCACCGTTATGCCGTCGAGGTCGCCCAGCATGACCTGGCTCTTCTCTGAGCCGTAGCCCACGACAGGTTGGGCATCCTTGATGTGCAGCTTCACATACTTCGAATACAACGCACCCACAGCGATCCAGTGCTCGTCGATGTCGTCCTCCTCCACGTTCTGGAAGAACGAGTGCTCATTCACGTTCGACTGGCTCTGGACGTATGATTGTATTCTCGACGCGACGTGCATACCGCGGAGCCCTATCGCGAACCAATCCATTGGCTTCGGCCTGGCCCGAAGCTGGATGAGGACAGTAGACATCTCACTGACGATGGAGACGACCTCAGTCAAGTGGTTTTTCCAGTTCGACTTTCTCTGGACCCTCTTGCTTGCTAAGTTCTTGCTCATGACCTCTCCGATACTAACGCTGAGATGTCGTCACCAGCACTTTACTGGGAATAGCGGAAACGATGCGTCCATCTTCTCAGTCAGCTCAGGCGACTCAAGCCAATGCTCAAACTCATTATCGTAGACGAAGACGATCTCACTTGACCTCCTGAACCCAATGTCATCACCGTGACGGAATATGTCTATCACGTTCATGAGTTCTGACGATGTCGTCTGTAGGTCCCTGCTTGCTCTGTCTTCTATCTCAAGGACCCCGATAAACTCATCGAACGCAGGCTTGCATATGTCATGCAGCCTCATGAGGTCGATGAAGACGAATTCAGGGTCTCTCCACGCTATATTTGTCACGTCGTCTCCACGATCAACATGAAGACAGCGATTATGCCAAACACCACAACAAACTCCACGTCCGCGCTCCCTTCTATTCTACAGCTGATACCTGCGGCATGACACCATCATCACAATGCATCGAGGCAGACAGCTGTGGCCGTGTGCATGCCGATGATGAATGAGTAGACCATCAGCATGGCTACGCTTATCCTCAGCGCCCACGGATGCCACCTGTTCCTCCACACAAGAAGGCATGCAACGGGCATTGTCACGAGCTTGAAGATGACGAAGTGCGCCGTCCCCATCTGGAGCATGTATGACGTTATTGGGTTCACCTCTGTCGCACCCGCTGCGATGTTGCTGATCGTCATGCCCGTGTCAAGACCGTTCAGGGCTGCAAATGCCAGCATCATCGGACCGACAAGGCTTGGTTGCTCTGTTGCCACCGTCGTCTGTTCCACCTGCATGCTCCTAGGTCCCTAGGCTCGGTCCTGGTTGACCCATACCCAGCGTTAAATGGTGACAACCACCCTGTGTTCCCGACCGCAAGATGCGCTCCTGCGTTCCTCGTGTTAGAACAATGACGGTAGCTGCAGCAAGAACCCGAGCGTTATCAAGAACGTCGACACGACTAGGACGCCAGTCGTCATGTCGTCAGCGTTGGCGTACTTCTCAAGCAGCTGACCAATACAGAATGACAGCAGTATCGCCATTCCCACGCTAAAAAAGAACATCACACCTCTCCTTCCTCAAGCATTAACGCCTTGACCATCTCCTTGTGCCTACAGGCACGATGCATCCTGCCCGCCGGACAGTCACAGCTCACGCTACGAGACTCAACAACCACGTTGTATTCAGCCGCAGCATCACCGTCGTCAGCGAGCTTCACGACGTGCCAGACCCCAGCGCGCCGTCGCGAAAGGATGTAGAGCGTCCCATCATGGTCGAAGCATGGGTTGACCATCCTCGTTGCGTCCCTAGCTCCCACCGTCCCCTCTATCCCGTCCAGCAGACCTGGCAGCTCGATGCGTTGTGGCATCACGTTTATCCCTTCCTGTCGCATGGAACGATCGACAGTGCTCGCAGAGGTAGAACCCAAGCCTGTGCCCCGACGACATGTGCGCCTTCATCGCGGAGCGCCTGCCAGGGTAGCAACGCTTGCCTGAGACGTCACACAGCCTCATATCATGCTTTCTGTGTCTATGTCAACGACCGTGTTGCGGTAGACACGACGCGCTGGGAGACCTGTTCTCGGGTCGTTCTCGATCGTCATCGCAGCTATGCATCCCTCAGCGACCTCGACGGCGATGTTCTTATCGCGGCCCTCATCAGAGACGACAACGATGACGTGGCCTGGGAGACAGGGCCAGGCCTTCTCACTGGGATAGACGGAACCTACCATCCCGCGTCCGACCGTATATCTGCCCTCCTTCACGCCTCCCCCTGATGCGGCAAGGACCCTGCACGAGACAGAGGCAAGGAACTCCACAGACTCTCCTCTGGTAAAGGCCATACGCTACCTCCACATCTTCAACAGACGTTTCACACCTCGACACGCCCTGTCGATCAGGGCACGTGCTGCTATCTCATGAAAGACCTGTAGTCCCAGCGCATCGTCAGGGAGGGGTCGAGGTCCCGCCCTATCAAGGGCCCAGCGTTTGAGCTTTCTAAACCTCCTACACACTTCACGGTCGTTTTGTAACGAATTGAACAGCTCCATGCTTGTGTCAACATCATTGA
>C687J35021_10000708_pt1 | contig 25776 bp, 43 predicted proteins | sample RifCSPhighO2_12_FD_35021 | JGI IMG/M metagenome (IMG submission 35021) | reverse complement strand
GTTGGTCAGCGGCTGGTTGACGTGGACCGAACTGATATAGGGCTGTGGCATAGTCCGTTACTCCGTTTCCATGGTCCGCGTCAAGTGGTGCGCTGGTTGAGCGATTGGATGAAGACACCCGCGATGATCGCGGTCGTATCGGCCGCGACGGCTTCCAGGGCGTACCCCACCGGGTAATAGCCCGAGGACGTTGCGGTGTGTACGGTGCCTGCGCCGCCGGAATACAGGATCGTGTTGACCGCGATAGCCGCATGGGTGGTACTGACCCGGAACTTGGTCAGCCCCCCGATGACGACCCGGCAGGCAGACCCGGAGGTTTCCGCGCCGAGATCATCCAGCACCCCATTGCAGAACTCGCCCTGCGTATCGCTGATCCGGATGTCGCCCGGGGCGGCGTTGGTGGTGGTCGAGAACTTGACCAGGCAGTACTGGTCGGTCGAGGCGAAGCTGGTACTCGCCTGGACGAAGCCGATGGCGGACTGTGGGTCCTGATAGGCCATTACCGCACCCTCCGGGCGCCAGCCTTCGACGCCTCTTCCTGTTCATGCTGGTGATAGAGGGCTTTCCCCTCATCGGTATCGCAGACCTTGGTGAAGGCTTGGGCGAAGGTCATCTTGCCATCCTTCTGCACCAGCTCGTTGGCCTTGGCGTTGAGCTTGTCCAAGGCCGATCCCACCGCCGGCCGGGCTGCACCGATCTCCTGGAACAGCGCCGAATCCTGAGCGATCTTGACCGCCCCGCGGAGGGTGGCTTCCACCTTCTGCTGCTCCTCGGGCGTCCACACCCCGTAAGCCTTACGCAGGATCGGGCCGAAGTCATCGGGGTTGGCGCCCGGCAGCTCCTTGAATTCCTGGGCCTTGGCGATGAAGACTTCACGCTGGCGCTCGTCCTCCATCTTGGCAATCCGGGCTTCGGCCGCCTTTTCGCGGGCCTCGGCCTCGGTTGCCCGCTTCTTCAGATCCGCGACTTCAGCCAGCGCCTTGGTCACGTCTTCGGGGAGCTTGTCTGACATCTGATCCTCCTCGGCGCGCTTCATCGCGGCCATGAGTTCCTTGCATTCGGCTTCAGTCTTCCCGGCCGCCATGCACTCTTCCATCGAGCCGTGTTCGGCTTTCCGCATTGTGCTATCCTCCGAGTTGTCGCGTTTGGCGAGGACCACACGGGCTTCCGGATTCGCGCCCCGATCAACCAGCGCGATGGCGCGAAGGACCAGGTTCTTCAGTTTGTTCGCCATCAGGCAGCCACCTTGAGCGCCGTCCCTTCAATGGACAGCATGGGCAGTTCGCCCGCCTTGACCTTCCGAAAGACCTGCGGGGAGACGCGGAAGCCGACCCAGAGGCCAACCTTCGGTGCGGATTTCCGCATCAGCCCCATCGCCTCCAGCTTCTCGGGCGTCACCATGAGGGATTCAACGAGAACCCCGATCGGACCGCCCTGGTGCATCTCATTGGCAATCCGGGAATGCTCAACGAAATCGTAGGCCGCCTCTTCAAGGACCTCGGGCGGAATCATGTCCCCTTGGCGGTCCACCAGAAGGTCATCGGTCTTAATAGCGACTGAAGCCCATCCGAACACGAGGCGTTGGGCTTCATCCAGCTTGGCAACCGTGAATCGCTGTTTGTCGATCGGGAGCTTGAGAGTCGTGATCTTGAGGCTATCCATCCGGTCGGCGCAGGAGGGGCAGAGTTTCCGGACTTCATCCCGCGTCAACTCGATACTGCCAGCGGTGGATTTTCCTTCGATGGTGCGTTGGATTTCGGCACAGTAGGCTTCGGGATCATCAGCCTGCTGGTTCTGCGCTACGCAATCCTCGAAGGAACTGTAGTCGCCAAACGGCACCGAAGGGCACCCCCACGAAAAAGGCCCAGCTCACCTTCCACTGGACCTCGGCGGCGCTCTGGGGGCGCTCTTCGGGCCTCTCTAAGAGCCTATCGTATATGCGTCTGGCCTTTTCCGCAAGGGCCTACGCTTGCGGGTGGCGGAAATTCCCTTCCGCATCGGAAAAGACCAGCCCGACGCTGCACCGGCACTGCGGGTGCGCTGGGGGTGTCAGAACCACTGAGCCATCCCCGGCCAGAAAGGGTTCTTCCAACCCGACCAGCCGGTTATGGGCGGCCAGGGGAGCGCAAATGTCACACAGCCGCTCATCAGGCGTTATCAGCCATGCCCGCCGGGTATCCGCTGGTTGCAGATAGCCCTGTTCCTGTGCCTGGGTCCACAATTCTTGCTGGCCTTCGGCCGAGGCGCGAATACTCTCGGTACGGACAATGACCTCCGCCCGGTGACGGAGTAAGCGGTTGGCGTAGCGGTCTACCTCCTCATCCAGTCGATCCACGGGCAGCGGTTTCCGGTTCTCCACGATCCGCTTGGCGTTCTCGACTTCCAGGCGGCGCCGCAATCCGTCGAGGGCCCGACCGTCTCTGGCAGACAGCCCAAGTTGGCGCTGGAGAATCCGCATCGCCTCCCGAGGGGAGACACCCTTGAGGTACATGTCGGCGATGGTGCGCCGGATGTTGGCTTTCGTCTCTTCGGACAGTTGCACCACGAGTTCCGCGGCGTGGTCTTCGGCCCAGCGGATGGCTCGGGGATTGGTGAGATCCAGCCTAAATCCCAGCTGACTAACTGGTTCGCTGGCCTTCTCGATCCGTAGATTCTTAAGTTGCGCCCGCATCGCCGCCTGCACCGTGGGCAACAAGGCCAAGCGCCAACCATCGAACCAGTCCAATTCGAGCTGCCGCCAGGGCAGGGCGTTGAAGAGGGCTTCCGGCCCCTGCGACCAGCGTGCGGTGAAGCTGTCCAGCGACAGCCGGCGGCGGGAGCGTTGAATTGCTTCCAGGACCGCACGTCGCATGTCGGGCGCGAAGCGATCCGCCACCGCATGTTCGGTGAAATACGCTCTAGGACCGCGGCGGGTGGTGGGCATTAGCGCATCACTTCGGCTTTGCGGGTGAGCCGCACCAATTCAGCAAACGCGGAAGCCGTGAAGTTCACGCAGTCGTCCATGGTCGCCGGCCCATCGTCCAACGTCAGATGTGCTTCAAGGTAATGCGCTCCGTAGGCGACGGCCAAGGGACCCACCAGCGGATCAGGACAATGGCAGGAGAGCCCGAGCCATGCTACTCCACTAACGCGCGTATGCAGGTTCAGCCAAGAAAAGCTCAGCTTCGCTAGGTGCAATTCCTCGGGCGTGCAGGGATAGCCCCCAGGACAGTAGATGTCGCGTCCACTCACGAGGACGGGTTTCCCCGTCGCCTGCACGGCGCGGAGTAAATTCAACTGGCCCCGGTCGGCCTTGGCGATTTTGTAGGCCGGGCAATGCAGCTGTTCCAGCATCGCCAGACTATCAGTCCCGAACACAGACGAGAAGGGGATCAGCCCACGATGGATCGCCTCCGCGAACAGGGCGGGGAACCAGGCGGCCGGGGTAATCACTTTGGCATAGAGCTCTGGAAGGGTCACGGCCTCCCACGGTGGCGGGGCTGGTCCGGTGCCTCGGAGCGCCAGGATCTCTTCCATGGTGAATGCCTGGAACTTGACCGCGCCGGCACCAGCCTGTGAGGCTGCCTGAATCAGCGCGATGGCCCGCTGGAAACTCCCATTGTGATTGCCGCTAATTTCGGCCACGATGAAGCAGGGCTGGCCGGCGCCGATCTCTCGCCCCGCGATCTTCACCGGCTGAACTTCCACTGCTGCACATCCCCGGTGACGATCGGTTGGTATCCCGCCGCGGCGAAGGCCCGCAATGACCCAATGTTCGTTGTGCGGATAGTGGCCCACACTGAGGCTCTAGACATGCTCGTCGTCAGTTGAATGATCTGCACGCCGAAACCCAGGCGACGTAAGGCGGGCGCCACCGCCACGCTGATCGTCGCGTCTGCGCCTTCGGTTTCCCAATCGAGCCGCCCATAGCCTACCGCTGTCTGATCGGCGGTTTCGGCAATCCAGATCCGGCGCAGGGGATTGGTCAGCGCTTGGCGGAACCAGACAGCGTGGTGGCTGAACGGGATGGGCTCAGGATGCAGGGACTCGCGCCGTGCGTCGGGATCGTTCCGGCATTCCCAGACGAAGTGAGCGTCGTCCATGATAGCGGGACGCAGCATCAGCATAGCCTGACTCCCAAAGTATGGGCTTGCGGCAATTCGCGCCAGACTATACCCTAGGGGCAAGGGAAGAGGCCCCAGAACCCGTAGCAAAGGTCACGCGGGCCGTTCCAGCTGCAAGTGCTGGGGCGGCCCGCTTTCCGTTGAGAGCTTACAGGCATATCGCATCCATGAACTCCGTCCTGATTACTGGTGGCACGGGTTCCCTCGGTCGGGCGCTGATCCGGCACTATCTCGCCACGCCAGTCTCCCGGATCGCCATCCTATCCAGAGACGAATGGAAGCAGGCCATGCTCGCCAAGGAACTCACGGACGACCGACTCCGCTGGTTCCTAGGCGACGTGCGCGATCCCGAGCGCCTGGAGCTAGCCTTCCACGGCATCGATACCGTGATTCATGCCGCCGCCCTGAAACGCATCGACCGGGTGGCGTATGATCCCTCCGAGGTCATCAAAACCAACGTGATCGGCACCCAGAACGTGATTCACGCCGCTATCAAAGCCGGCGTGAAGAAGGTCTTAGTAGTGTCCTCCGACAAGGCGGTCGAACCCACCAACATCTACGGGGCCAGCAAGATGTGCGCCGAGTGGCTGGCGGTCATGTCCAACGTCTACAGTTACCCGCAGGGTACCCGCGTCTCCGTCGTCCGTTACGGTAACGTCATCGGTTCCCGTGGCTCCGTGGTAGAGCTGTGGCGCGAAGCTGTCGCGGCAGGACTGCCGATCAACATCACCGACGAACGGTGTACCCGGTTTTTCATCACGATGCCCCAGGCGGTACAGTTGATCCAAGACGCGCTTGCCTTGATGGATGGTGGGGAACTCTTCGTTCCCGACCTCCCGTCGATGCGTATCATGGATCTCGCCGAAGCGGTCGCGCCCAACCATCCCCGTTTCGTCACCGACCTGCGGCCTGGTGGGGAGAAGCTGCATGAGAAGTTGCTGAATGCCGAGGAAACCACCCGGACGGTCGTGACGGACGGTCAGCGGCGATTCTACATCGTGAACCCAGCCATCCGCTACTGGGGCGGATTGCCGGCCATCGCCGAGCCGGTCCCCCACGATTGGGTCTACAGTTCGGACCAGAACACCCGCTGGATCTCCGTTGAAGAAATGCGAACCCTTTTACCCCCGGACCATCATGCGTAAGCCGCCTCTCAAAGTAGACATCGTGGGCTACACGCCCCATCGCCAGAAGGCCCACTGGGGATTGGAGCACGCCGATTGGGAGATCTGGTGTCTCAATGATCTCTACATGCAGCAACTCCCGCCGATTGACCCCAGACGGGTCCGATGGTTCGAGATGCATCCGTGGAACGAACAGGGACCCGACGGGAAGCCGACGACCTACTCCGTAGACCGGGCCCACATGCCGGTCCTGCGGAAACTGGCCCAACAGGGAGCGCGGGTCTACCTCAGTGAGGCCCGACCTGAAGACTTCCCGGAAGCCACCGTCTACCCCTATAAGGAAATCTACAAACACTTCAACAAGCACCTCGGCGGCCGCCTCAAGTACTTCACCAACACCATCAGTTTCGAGATCGCCCTAGCGATCATGGAAGGCGCTACCGAGATCGGCATTTACGGGGTGGATATGATGACCGGCGGTGGAGGAGGGATCAACAACGAGTACGGCTACCAGCGCCCCAGCGTCGAGTACTGGATCGCCGCTGCCGAGTTCTCTGGGATTCCCGTCACGCTTCCCAACGAAGCGGACATCCTGAAATCGGCGTTCGTCTATGGCGACTACGCCGGCAACGTCTGGCGCACCAAGCTGGAATACGAGCAGAGTAACACGAACCAGGGCATCAAGCAAATGCAAGCCCAGATCGCAGAGGCCAACAACCGGCTCCAGCAACTGATCGGCCGGAAGGCAACGTTGGATTGGGAGATCAACACCTGGCTCCCTGGAGACGAGGGTTCCGCTGTAGCCCGAGCCCCGATGCCCCACAGCCACAAGATCAGGACCGACGAACGGGCTCCAGAGGTGGCGCTGGAGGAAGAATCCACGATGATGCCCAGCGGCACATGATCCAGCCCACGGAGCTGATCCCCTACGCTCGGCATCAGATCACCGCCGACGATGAAGCGGCCGTGCTCGGCGTGTTGCGGTCCAAGTGGCTGACCCAGGGCCCCAAGGTGGAAGAGTTCGAGGCCGCATTAGCAACGCTGTGCGATGCCAAGTATGCAGTCTGCACTAACAGCGGGGCGAGCGCTTTGTACCTGAGCGCCGGTACATGTTCTGCCTCGCACATCGTGACGACGCCCATCACGTTTGCGGCAACGATCAATCTCTATCTTGGAAGCAACCTCGATGCTGTGCAGTTTCTCGACGTGGACCCAGCGACCGGGCGATGGCCAGCATGGTATCCACCGAACAGCGTTGGCGGGATCAGTCTTCCCGTCACGTTGGGTGGCGTGCCGTTCGATGGGCGGTCAGCCGCTACGTATGGGCGCATACTGATTGATGCGACCCACAGTCTTGGCGCGGTCTATCCCGGTCACACCCTGGCAGCGTGTTTCAGTTTCCATCCCGCGAAGCATGTCGCCTGTGGTGAAGGCGGGGCGGTGGTCACGAATCACGAAGTGATAGCCACCGTCGTCCGAGCGATGGTAAACCACGGTCGATCAGGCGCCACCCGATGGCGGGCTGGCTTCAACATGAGAATGCCGGAAATGAGCGCCGCGCTCGGCCTGTCGCAACTTCAGCGCTTGCCAGAGAACATTCAGCGCCGGCGCTTCATCGCCCAGTACTACGACGAGTACTTCCGGGGGACTGTGCGTTTCGTAGTGCATCCTCCCGGCAGCGTCTATCATCTCTACCAGATTCTCGTGAAACCGGAGCGACGGGACGAGATCCAGTTGCTCCTTCGGCACGCGCACATAGGTACCGCCATCCATTACCCGGCACTGCTGCCGTTGCCTAACGCCCTGTCGTTCGCGGCCTCGACGCTCTCGATCCCCATGTTTCCGACGCTGACGGATGCCGAAGTGGAGTATGTCGCCGGCACGGTCAAAGAAGTCGTGGGGCAGTGCCAGTGACCCACCAACTCGATGCCTGGCGCGGTCAGTTCGGTGATGACTACACTGATCGCAACGATGTAGATTGGCGTTCCCGGCTTGAGGCATGGCGCACGATGCTGGCCGGCCTCGAGATCCAGAGCATCCTGGAGGTGGGCTCCAATAAAGGGGCTAACCTTCGCGCCTTGCAGGAACTGAACGCTTCCTGGCTCCTGCTTGGCGTTGAGCCGAATGCTTACGCCCGGGACATCGCCTGGCCACCGACTGTCGATGGCACAGCAACCAATATCCCCTTCGCCGACCAATCGTTCGACCTGGTCTTTACGGCGGGCCTGCTGATCCACATCCCGCCTGACGAACTGGATGCGGCCTTGCGGGAAATCCACCGCGTCGCACGCCGCTATCTCGTCGCCATCGAATACCGAGCCGACATCGAAACGGCGGTCACGGGTTATCGCGGTCATGACGACATGCTCTGGAAGCGGCCGTTCGATCAGGAATACCTGCGCCGGTTTCCGGAGCTCAGGGTGATGCGGTTCGGCCATTGGAGCACGGACTGGGGATTCGACAACTGCACCTGGTGGCTCATGGAGAAATCATGGTAGACGCGATTGAAGGCATCATCCTGCGAGATTTCGACATCGTGGAAGATCTTCCCAAGCCACCATTCCTCTGGCCCAGCCCACTCGGCATCGCCAGCACGCTGCCGGAACGGCTCCGTCCATACGGGCGGCGGCGGAAGGTGTGCCTCGTGGGCTTCGCCGATACCATCTACGAGGCGCCGTGGCTCGATGGCAGCTACGAGTTCTGGGGCTTGAACAACCTCCACGAATACATCGACGTACCCGCTCGGGGATTCACCCGGTGGTTCAACCTCCACCATCCGGACCATATGAAGGACGACTGGTACCGCAACTGGCCCAGCCATCAGGCATGGGCCCGGATGCAACGCACATTGCCCATCTACACGCCGGCCGTGTGGGACGACTGCCCCACCACGGTCGCCTTCCCGAAGGCCGACGTCGAACAACTGCCGTTCGGGGTCTATCACGCCAGCACGGTAGACTGGATGATTGCCTTGGCGCTGCGGGAAGGCTTCGAGGAAATCGCGCTCTACGGGCTCAACATGACCGAAAGCGGGGAGCCGATCTCGGCACGGGCCTGTATCGAGTTCTGGCTGGGCCAGGCAGCCGCACGGGGAGTGGCGATTCGCATCCCGGAGAAGAGCCACCTAATGAAGATCTTCCATTTGGTGCAATCGAACACGCAGTACGGGTTCGAGGAATTCCATCTCGTGGAGCGGCGATGACATCTGAAGAGATCGACGCCCTGCCTGATCGTCGTGTTGCCGTAGGACGAGATTTGCAGGAACGCTTGGTCGCTGGCTTAGAAGTGCTTCCACAAGACGGTGATCCAGAGCGCCAGCGGCAATTCGAGGCGTTTAGGCAACTGGTGAGCAGCGCCGCGCTGGTTGTGCTCCATTTCCCTGACATCGCATCATCATGAACACCGTCGTCATCATCCAGGCGCGGCTCACTAGCAGCCGGTTGCCAGGCAAGGTGCTGAAGCCTATCGGGCCGGTGCCCGCTATCAGCCACACGATTTCCCGTGCAGGACTGACGGGATTCAAGACGCCCCTTGCTGTTCCGGACGGCCAGCAATGGGAAATCATCGATGCTCTTTGGCCCCGGGCCTTTGGTCCAATGCCCGTCTACGCCGGCCCAGAGGATGATGTCCTCGGCCGTATGGCCGCCGCCGCCATGGCGGAGCATGCCGATATCGTAGTGCGCTTAACGGGTGACTGTCCCTTCGTCGACCCGCGGATGGTGTGGACCTGCGCCTACGGGGCTGCACAGCACAACTGCTATGTGGCCAACTGCGGGGTTCCTACAGCGCGGGGCCTGTTCCCACGCACCGAACCCCGGGGCTTGGATGTCGAGGCGTTCCCCATGTGGGCCCTCATCGATGCCGATCTCTACGCCACGGAACCCTTGGAGCGGGAACACGTCACCCCCTGGATACGGGCCAACGTTGCCTGCCTGCCGATGAAGGCATCCACGAATCGCCCAGATCTACGCTGGCTATTAGACACCCAAGAGGATTATGAGTGGTTCTGCAAGCTGGCCGCGATGATCGACTGCACGCCACCGCATCCTACAACACGGGAATTGCTGGCGTTCCTGAAAGAGCACCCAGAGATGGAGCGCAAGGATGAATCGAGTCCAACGGTGGCTTGAAGAATATGGCATGCCCGAAAGCCAGGAGGAACGCTATGCTCTTTGGCTAGAGCATGGTGGCACCCAAACGTTCGATGAATGGCTCCAAGGGGCAGTTGAAGAAGCAAAGCAGCAACATGTGTATGAGTGGATGTGGAACCAGACAACACACTAGAAAGGAGAAACACCACGATCCGCTACTGTCAGAAATGCGTCATGCCGGCGACGAAGCCCGATCTCCGTATTGACGAGGAGGGCGTGTGTTCCGCCTGCCGGGCCTACGAACGGCGGTCGGACGTGGATTGGGATGCCCGCCGTCAGGAGTTAGTGGCGCTCATCGAGAAGCACCGGAATCCCGCTTCGGGCTACGATTGCCTCGTCCCCAGCTCCGGGGGCAAGGATTCCCACTTCCAGGTGCTCACCATCCTGGAACTCGGCTTCAAGCCCCTGGTCGTCACTGCGACGACGGACCACCTCACCGAGTTGGGCCGGCGGAACATCGAGAACTTGAAAGCTCAGGGCGTGGACTATGTCGAGATCACCTGCAACCCCGTGGTCTCACGGAAGCTCAACCGCATCGCTTTGGAAACCGTGGGAGACATCTCCTGGCCCGAGCACGTCCGCATCTTCACTGTCCCCGTCCGGTTGGCGGTCCAGTACCAGATCCCGCTCATCATCTGGGGCGAAAATAGCCAGAACGAGTACGGGGGGCCGGCCCAGGCGCAGGAAAACCCGACGCTCGACCGGCGCTGGCTAGAGGAATTCGGCGGCCTCTTGGGGCTTCGGGTCTCCGATCTCATCGGCCAGGAAGGAGTGACGGCCCGTGACCTGTGGATCTACACGTATCCAAGCCAGGAGGAACTGGCACATGCTCAGGTGACGGGCCTGTTCCTCGGGTACTATGTTCCGTGGGACGGCTGGCGTAACCAACTCGTCGCGCAGGCTCACGGCTTGGAGACCTACCCGCATCTGGTGGAAGGATCACTAGCAAACTATGAAAACCTCGACAACGCGCACACGGGCATCCACGACTACTTCAAGTACCTTAAGTTCGCGTTCGGCCGAGCCACGGACATTGCGAGTATGCATATCCGCCGAGGGCGTCTTTCCCGACAAGCGGCGATACAGATTTGCCGACGATACGATGGTGCGTATCCCACGACGTACCTCGCTACACCGCTTTCAGCGGTCCTGGCATTTTTGGGTTTTCCAATGCCTAAGTTTGATGCCATTTGCGACCGCTTCACCAACCGCGCCCTCTTCAAAACAGATCCGCAAGGGGCACTTATCCGCCGGCCGGACGGGTCACCGGAAAGGCTGAACGAACCATGACGCCGATTCCCGAGAAGGAAGTTCCGCGCCTTTGCCGCTGGTGTTTGCTAGGCTCCTACCAGCCGATGGTGATTCCCGCCCATGGCAACTACCGGAATTACGGCCTCGGGGGCGCGCAGCCGGAGAAGTGGCGGCTCGTGCGGTGCGACCAGTGCGGCCATGTTGAGTGGTTCCGCAATGAATAGGATGGATGCTCTGTTGGTGGTCCTGGCAATCCTTGCTGCGGCCGCATTTGTATTGCTAGGCTATCTCCCGCGATCTCGCCGATGAAGCCTCAGGTCTCGATCATTGACCTGGGCGGCGGTAATCTTGCTTCTGTGGCGAATGCTGTCAAAGAAGTTGGCGGTGACCCGTGGTGGGCACGGACCCCGGGCAGGGCAACACACATTATCGTACCAGGACAGGGCGCTTTCTCTGACATCCCACCAGACATTCGCAGCGGGCTCACGGAAGCTTGGATCGCTGGCATCCCTATCCTCGGTATCTGCCTCGGGATGCAGTTGATGTGCGAGGGCTCCGAAGAAGCACCCGGCGTCAAGGGCTTGGGATGGATTGAGGGTGTCTGTCGCCGGTTGGAGGGGCCACGTTTGCCGCACATTGGCTGGTCTAACATCGTGCTCCCATCGGCGGCGAACCCAGAACATGAGGCTGCCAAGGGCTTCTACTTCTGCCACAGCTATGCCTTGCACCCCGATCAACCCATCATGGATAACAAGGCGCCTTGGGGTGGGGCCTTCGCGGAATACGCAGGCAAGATGTTCATGGCTATGGTCCTGAGTGGCAATCTCTGGGCCGTGCAGTTCCATCCCGAGAAAAGCGGCAAGGCGGGCCTCGCCTTCCTGCGGGAGTTTCTGAAATTGTGAACGCCTGGACGGAAGAGGAACTACGAGAGGCGTTCGTTGAACTAGAAGCTAAGATACGGGTGCGTGAATGCGCGAAGCAGGGCCATCGCCCTATCGAGACAACGTGCATGGATGATTTGGTACCGAACTTCATCTGTGGTATCTGCGGGGCGAAACTGTGAACGGTATCAACCTTACGCGGTTACCAGTTGGACAACCCGCAATGTATCGGTTAGAGAACGGCCTTATTGGGTACGGCTGTGGTCTGGGGAAGGAAGACGGTGTGGCCGATGGGCACGATGATCGGTGCCTCATTCTCGCGGTGGAGATTCGAGAAGATGGGACCCAGTGGGCCCACATTCTACGGTTGCGTGATAAGCTAATTGTCCCTGCTAAGACCGTTGTTCATTTGCGAGTCTGATGATTCGCGTCATCGCCACGCTGCTCTGGAACGGCCAGACGCTGGTCAAGGGCGTGGGCTTCGACGCCTGGCGCTCCGTCGGCCATCCTCTGCAAGCCATCAACGTGTTTCAGATGCGGGAGGTAGACGAGATCCTGTTCCTAGACATCACCGCAACCAAAGAAGGCCGGCGGCCCAACTTCGGGTTGGTGGAACAGCTCGCGGAGAAGTGCTTCGTCCCGCTCACGGTCGGCGGGGGCGTCAAGTCGGTGGAGGACGTGCGGGACCTGCTCCGGGCGGGGGCAGACAAGGTAAGCATCCGAACCGCCCTCGATGTATGGAAGGGCGATGGTGGCTTACCTGGACGGATTGCGGAGACATTCGGGGCACAGGTATTGATTGGTTGTGTGGACTACGATTGGGCTAGTACGGCTTCAGCTCTAGGCGCCCATGCATGGGTGGCCGGCACGATAGGCGAGTTAATGGTCCAGTCTGTTAAGCGTGATGGTACGATGCGTGGATATGATGTTGATGCACTGAAGTTCTGGTCTGGCATACACCCAGAACTCGCACATTTGCCACCTCATCCCGCAGATTGTCCCATCATCGCCTCTGGTGGGGCAGGCACCTACGGGCACTTCGCCCAGGCCATCGACGCTGGCGCTTCTGCTGTCGCCGCTGGTGCCATGTGGTTGTTTACCGAACAGACGCCCCTGGAAGCGAAGAAGTATCTCAAGGCGCGGGGCTACGACGTGCGGCTCTAGTAGTCGTCCTCCATCGCCATCACAACAGCAACCAACTCCTCAGAGTCGTCCTCCGCTAGCTTGAAGGCCGGCTCCTCGTCCTCCTCTTCGTCCTTGACCTTCGGCTTGGCAGGTCGGGTCTTCTGCCACCACTTGTGCGGCGGGTTCCGCGGCGAACCTACCATGCCACCACTCGGGCGCGGGGCTGGCCCGACATAGCCCGCAGCAACAGTCGGGCTAGCCACAAGTGTGGCAAGGCCGGCCAGGGAGCAGGTAGCTGATTTCTGCGCGCCCCCGCTTACGACCGTGGGGCTCGCAAGGATGGTGGCTGCGCCTAAGGCTTGAGCCTCACGCAAGCGCAGGCGCACGAACGTGGGCTCAACTTCGGCGACGCCAGACAGGCCGGCATCCTCTAACCGCAGTCGCGTAGTCGAGGCGCTGAGCGTGGCAGGAGCTGTCAGTTGCGCAATCGGGAGACGCCCGCGCACCACAGTGGCGTCGATGGTCGCTACGCCACTGAGTGCTCCATCCTCCAGCCGGATCCGTAGATATGATGGGACCAGCGTGGCAACGCCAGCGACTAGGCCCACCTCCAAACGCAGGCGAATCAACGTCCCGGTAAGATTGGCTACTCCGGGCAGAATGTCGTCTTCGTACCGTAGCCTGGTGTAGCGAACATCGGGAACAGTTACCCCGGCAAACGTCCCAGCGACGGCACGAACCCGTAGAGAGGCGGCACTGATCGTAGCGCTCGCATCGAGCGTGGCGCTACCGGATTTCTGCGTAACACCACCGGCCGCCGCACCGAGTTCGCCGTCAAACCACGCTTCACTCTCTAAGGTCGGATCAAACCAACCCTTGATCCCGAGCGTCTGGTCATAGAGATACTTGAGGCTCATGCTGGAAGCTCGATCGCCTTCAGCATCTCGATGGTTAGGGCTGCATTGATACGCGGGTCAGCGGTGACATCGCGCAGCCGTTGCTTCTGCTGGGCGATCTGCTCTTTGAGTGGGGCATCGTTTGTCTCATCGGCCCGGAGATAGGCGAGATCCAGTTCGGCAAGTTGTGGGGCCCGCCATTCGCGCAGCAACACTCGATGCAACTCCCGAGCCTGCCCCATGTCGTGCTCGATCGGGCCAGCGCCACGATCGCGCCAAGCGTTCCGGTAGGTCCGGTCTTCGGGGACGTCACTCCATTCGATGAAGCGCCACGATACGACCGGCACGTGCCTAGGATCGAACGACACGGACGCACGGGCAATCTCAGCGTCTACCGCTTGCCGCGTCGCCAGCCGCGACCACGCGACCGATCCGTCAGCCCGGTATTCGGTCGTCACGAAGGTCATGAGCGCCAAGGTACCATCGGCACACGTCAGGGCGATCCGTAGGGTCGCCGGCGGCTTGGTCATGCGTGATCTCCAAAGGCGGCCATGTGCCAGGTGGTCGGGTCTTTGACCAGGTTCGTGGTTGCCGTGTTATCGATGCAGTCCAGCGCAACGCTGCCTACCGCGATGGTGGCACTACGAACGTGACATTCACGCGCATTCGCAACTGCCCAAGTGGTCGCCGTCGCCTGCACCTGCGCCACGCAGGCATAGGTGGTCCCTGAGAAGTCGGTGGCGATGGTGATCGTGACGACGCCGGTCCCGGTATCAGCGATACTGGTGATGTTGTAGCTGCCCAGGATGTTGCCCGCCACCCCGCACACGAGCCAGCACTTGGCCGCCGAGGGGTGAAAATGCTGCCGCCCTGGGGTAACGAACGTGGTCAAGGAACTCCCGGACTCCATGTCCGCCTGCGTCGCGATTGACCCGGCCTCGCTCACCTTGAGGGCACCGTTGGTATCGAGCACGGCCCACCCCGCCCCGTCGATGTATTGCAGTTCCTCGCCCGCTGCCAGGGTGACCTTGACCAGCTCGACGGTCGTCGTGCCGTCGAAGTGCTGGACCGTGACGGTGACGGACGATGAGGCATGTTTGTTGCGAACGACGAGGGTTTGTAGGTTCCGCTGCGTCGAGGCCCCTGGGGAAGCCACGACGGTCGTCGTCGTGGCACCGCTAATGGCAGTGTTGGTCCGGCCCGGCGTGATGGTTCCTGCGGCGTTGTCCACCCAGGATGCATGGACATCCGTCGTGACCGCTTGCGCGGTGACCACTTGAACAAGATCGGAGGTGCTGGTGAGTAGGAGCATCCAGGCTCCTAGATTTCTTGGAGCGTCAGGCTGCCGCTGGAGAACTTCAGTTGATCGTTGGCATTGATGGTGACCGAGGTCGTGAGCACATGGCTGTAGGGCAACGCCCCAGCGGCGCCCGAGGATGTCCACACGCCGATGCCCACCACGGTCCCCCAATTCGTCGTCGCCACGGGGAACAGAATCTCCGTGGTGTTGACGCCATCACCGGAACTTCCAGCCGTACTGAACGTCGCGGGTTGGCGCGTGGCGGCCACGATCTGGGTGCCCCCTGAACTGCCATCCGTGGACAGCACGGAAAACGCACCCAAATAGACCGCCGTCGGCGCCGTGATGTTGACTCCGCGCATCACGTTGATGATGTCGGTGCGATAGGCAATCGTTTTAGCTGCCATCGTGAACCTCGATCACGGATGTCTGCCCGTCCTTACCCTTGAGGACGTAGCGCCCCGGCTTGCGCGGGATGGTGACGTTGATCTGAGGAGTTACCTGCACCTGGGCTGGCGCGACGTTCACCTTGGCGGGCTCCACATGCACGAACGGTGCTGGCATCGTGATATTCGGGGCCGCCACGTTCACCACGGGTGCCGGCGTATCGACTTTGATGGCCCCTTCGGCGATGGTCACCGGCACCTGAATGTTGGGTTGTGCGGCCGCCGGCACATTGACCGTGATGTGCTGCGCCTCGCGTTTCTCCGTAGGTTCGTCATCGGTCGGCTTACGCCCCTGCGCATCCGTTTGCATCCGTTCCTCGTTGGCGCGCAACAACTCCGCTTTGGCATCCGCCTGGCGCTGTTCCGCTTCTACTTGGTCTGCTTCCCGCTCGTCGTAGCCCTCCTCCGTCATCTCCGGCCAGCCAAGCAGGTTGCGGAAGTGGTTCTCCAGATCCAGATCCGGGAAGAGCCGCGCCCCGGCCCCGGAAAGGGCCGTGACCATGGAGGCAATCGTGTTCAGGTCCACCGACTCCACATTGCTGTGCTTGAGTTCGGGGAGCTTCTCCAGGCGGAACCCGTTCAGGCCCAGCAGCCGGGGGATGGCATGGCGGTTCATCACATCGTCTACTTGATCCAGCATGGAATCGACGGCCGCCCCGAACAAGCTGGTCTTGGCCGCTCCCAAGGCCCAACTCCCCACGTTGGTGGACCCCAAGAACAGGAAATCGGCCATGACGCTCATGGCGATCTCCCGGTTGTAGCGCTGGATCACTTCGGTCGTGTTGAACTGCCGGGTCCCACCCGTGCTGAGGAGCTTGAAATCGTACAGGGGCTTGCCTTGGCTATCGTAGGCCATCGGCCACAGGCCGCCCTCCTGCTCATCACGCCGGATGTTGACGACGAAGTTCTTCAGCGCGTTGTAGATGCTCGCCTGGCCACTGCTGCGGGTACCGCTCAGGAGTTCCGCCGGCACGAACCCCATGGGATAGCCCGCCAGGTCCCGCTCGATCCCAATCGCCTCGATCTCCTCGATCCGCTTGACGTAGTACCAAGAGCGGTAGGCCGTCCGGAGCACCGAGCGGCCCTCGGGATTGTTCTTGTGGACGTTGGGCCGGAACAACAGGGCCTTCTCGATGGGGATGAACAGTTCCCTCGGGGCCGTCACCGGCTGCTGATACATGCCCTTAATGCCGCCTGATGCGTCAAACTCCCACCGGGTCCGACTGTCCTGGGAGCGGATTGGCAGCTTCCGCCAGCCAATCAACCCGTCATCATGGCGGCTCGATTGCCCCGCATCCCGTTGCGGTCCGCGACGATACTTGTAGACCTGCTCGTGGTAGGACCAGCCATAGGTGAGCATCGTCAGGATCTCAGCCAGGCAGTCATGCCATGACTGGCTCATGTCGTGCAGGCTGGTCTCGATCAGGTCCTTCGCCCGCAGATCATCATTGCTATCCCCACCAGGCTGGACGAAGAAGCTGGTGCCCCGCATCAGCTTCTCCACCGCGAAGAGACAGGCCCCCACGGTGGCGGAGTTGGTGGACATCTCCTTGTAGATCTTGAGGGCGCGATCCCCGGTGAGGTCGCGGTGGAACTCTTCGTTGATGTAGCCAGAGTAGCGGAGCAGGCCGGTTTGGCCGAGTTCGGAGAACCCTGCATCCGGCGCCGGCTGTTGCTTCGCGACATCCGCGAGCCGGTGGCGGCCGTTACCCTTGGAGGTGGTCTTAGGCATAGAAATCCGTTGAATACCTTAACCCGATCGCAAGCTCCCGATCCCGGATACGGTCCCGGTGCCGGAGCGATTCCCGCAGGAACTGTTGCCACTGTCGGTCGCGGGTTGCTCCCCAATGATCGACCATCTTCACGACGGGGGTTTTCCTGCCATCCCGCAGAACGGCAGGGAGCATTAGGAAAGCTGCGACCGAACCGACAAACCCCCGTCGTTGCATGGCGCTAGTCTACAACCTTTCGATCCGAGACGCTAGGCACGTTCGCCATGGGTAACAGGACGGCAATGGCCTTTACGTCCTAGGCTGCCAAGGTGCGGATGCCGAGCATCCGTTCTACTGCTCCACGCTCTGCTAGCGGCAGCCGAGGGACGATGTCACGCCCCAACAGTTCGTCGTCGCTCCGGGCCAGTTTGACCATCGATTGACAGAGCTGCAACCGCCGACCGATGCCATGATGTAGTGCCCGAATCCAGCCCATGTGGGCCTTGAGCATGGCGACTGTCCATTCCGCCCGAGGCGGCTGCACGTCATTCTGAATCCGTTGCGGCAGTAGGCCCTTATTCTCAGGTGGCAGCAGCGCCGCCAGCGCTGTGGGACCCAACAGCTCCAGCGCCTCGACAGCTTCGCGCGGGTCCCCTTTCAGACTATCCAGTACAGCTTGGATCGCAGCGTAGCGGTTGCCGCGGGTATCCTGCAAGCTCAGTTCCAGTCGGTGCATCAAGTCTTGTCGGGTCATCGGAGCCTCGATGGTTGAAGAGAACACCGCTCTCTTGGGTAACAGTTTGTGCATGGTTCATTTGAACAGACACCCGCACAATGGGTAACAGCTCGTAATTGGTCGTTCGTAACGAAGGCAGTAGACCCATGGGTACCATGATCATGCTGGCCCATTTTCATAGTGGCAGTACCTCAGCGACAATCGGTGTATGGGTTCCACGTCCCAGCTGGTCACCGACCGCGACCCTCCACACATCCCGCCAAATCCGTTTGGCGGTGTAGCGTATGGCGTCCCGATGATAGTGCATGTTCGGGACCAATTCTCCCGCCTTGTTCCGTTCCTCGCCCCACTCGGGATGGGTAGACGCTGTATGTAGGCGCCGTCCGTCGTACACAGCGCGCAACGGCGACTGCATATCCCGAATGATGGGTTCCACAATCCGCACCGTCGCGTAAGCCCGAATACGCCGGCTGAAATGATGGCCTTTGGGTCCTCGGGGATTGTTCGGCGGGGGCGGCAATGGAACGCGCACTGCGGCCCCATCACTCACCGCCAAGCCCAGATAAGCCCACAGCTTCGCAGGATTGGGAAACTGCGGCAGGGGGGGGATCAGACCTAGGACACACAAGACCGCCGGCCCCAACCCACGGGTCGCGTCAATATACGCCACGACCTCATGCAGCCACGGCTCGCCATCCTCGGCTTGAGCCCTCACGAACTTAAGCCGCTGAGTCTCCAAGCTGGCCAACTGTTCCAGCCAGGGCGCAATGAGATCGGGATAGGGACGCTTCAGGCGGTCGAACGCCTTCAGCATATTGTTGATCTTGAGTCGCGTCTGTTGAATCGCGTCCCATTCAAGGGCCGCTTGGCGCAATCCATCGTAACTCATCCTGGCCTCCGATGATTAGACACGTCGTGCCTGGGTAACAGGGAAGGAGTGGTCATCTAGATCAGAACCGTCCTTTCCACGGACTTTCCCGGTGGAAATCCTCAAAGAAGCTCGGGTCCAGATCCACGGGGATCCGGCCTTGGGCACCGTGGAATCCATGGACCGCCAGAGCCAGCGCGCACACACAGTCATCATACAACCCCTCGGGGCCGCAGTAGCGCACACCCGTCCGGGTGTACTCGTACTCGAAGCTCTCCAGCTCCGAACGGATCTCTCCATCGGGGAAATGCACCGCTTGTTGCTGAATGGCCACGGCCAGCTGCTCCATGAGATACTGCTTCGAGGGTTGGGTGAACGTGAACCCTTCAAAGTTCGTCCCGTGCTTCTGGAGGGCCTCAACCACGGGACTACCCATGCCCGTCTCATCGACCACTGCCCGGGTCCCGTTGACCGATGCTAGGATCTTGGAGCGTGCCAGCTCAAGCGGCCCTTGAAACCGTTGGAACCCACAGACAGCCCCCTGCCGGTCCAGGGCGATACCTACCGTGTAATCCTCGGATCGAGCGATGTCCCAGCCCCACACAACGGCATCGCCTGTGCTCATGGGTGCTACGCAGGCGGCGATGGCTTTGAGGCCAAACGGGTTCCCGGCGTCATCCGATGGTTCGGCAAGGTACAGTTCTCGAAAGACCGCATCAGGAAGCTTGCGCCTTGCGTCTTCGACTTCCTCCCGCGCCAGCACGCCGGCCTGGACCGCATCATAGGCCGTCAGCTTGGCGTAGTGCATGTCCCGCTCACCCGATTCGGCTTTGCGAGCCAGGCGGTAGGCCCAGTTCTTCCGACCCTTGACGTTGCCGATGATCCGGACAGGGCCCCGAGTGGCCGTGAGGGTAGAGCGGATGGCGTGCCATGCCTCCTCTTTACAGCGAGTAGCCTCATCAATCACCGCAGCGTAGACATCCTCCCCGTAGAGGCTGTCCGGTTTGTCGGCGCTCTTGAACCAGAGAATGGCCCCATTAAGCAATGTGATCGTGAGCTCGCCTTCGTTGGGCTCGAACGCCGTTCGGGGACGTAAGGCCCGCTTGAGCCGGCGAAAGGCGATCTTGGCTTGGGGGAATACCGGGGCGACCCACCAGTAGTTCTGGCCTTCATGCCCAGCGAGTCCCTGTTCCAGAAACCAGGCGATACAGCCTCCCGTCTTCCCAGACTTGGTGCTGGCTTCGATCACACCATAGCGGGCGGGGTTGAAGATCGCCGCCCGCTGCTTCGGATAGAGTGCCGGTCGACGGTAGTTAATCGTCAGCGTCGCGGGCATCGAAGATCTTCAAGCTGAGAGGGATGGTTCCCCCTTCACCTGGGCCAGTCACCTCTACCTGCTCTTTCGGCTTTCCGTGAGCGTAGCTGGCCGCCAGCGTCAGCACCTTGATATCACCGGCCTTGGCCCGGGCCAAGTTCACGTCCCGGACCATCGGGTCATCCGTCACAGCGCGGCACCAGGCGACGAAATCATTCGGCTTCCGACCAGAGCGGCCTTTCTTGCCACCCGAGTTCCCAGGATTCCCGGGTATCAAGTGTGGAGGCAGGCTTTTCTTGCGGGTTTTCTTCATCCTGTCGTGTAGGTCGTCTGAAGGATGGTGCCGCAGGACCGGCACCGGATAGTGCGGTGGACATCCGCAGGGATTGCCGAGGTGAAGTCGGGCTGGACCATGACTCTAGCATAGGTGTGTGGCCCCAGATGTTCAATACCGGAGCCGCACCAACAGCGGACCTTGGCACCTGGGGCGAAGAGCCTGAACGCCGTCGTGGGAACCGTTAACGACCAATCCCTCATCCGGGCTCCTCCGGTGGGGGCGCGCCACGCTCGGCCCCTTCTAGTCCAAGCTCTCGTAGACGACGTGCCCGCTTTCTGCTCAGTCGGCGTTTGAAGAGATCACGGAACCCACGGGCCCGCTCCTGCGCGCTCAGTTGTGCAGCGGCTACGGCTTCCTCTTCAGTGAGGCGCACCCAGCGTCCGCTTGCCAACTCTTCCGGCGTGAGCCGTCGCTTGATTTCCCCAGTATCAACGTTCATCCCAAGTCCTCCTGTACGTTGAGCCACTCACGGATCGCGGCGACCGCCGTCGCACGTTCGGCGTTGCTCATGTAACTCATGCCGCCGCCTTCACCAAAATGGAAGGTGAAGAAGATGAAGCCCACATCCTTGGGAAGCCCGTCGCGTATGAGGTTGCCGACTTCGCGCATTCGTATCTCAAGCCCTGGATACTCATGTGGATCAGGCTTTCGGTATCTCTGGCTTGCCGTCTCGATGTTGCCCTGTACCTCGTTCGGAAGGCCCGGTGTCGCGGCATCCACCGCCGCCATCCACGCAGCCCGGCTCGGTTCGGAAGGCGCGGCGGGCTCATCAAACAGGGCGGCGATCCGTTCCCAGCAGGGGTCCCGGAGCTGTCCTCCCTCTTGGGTATCGCGCTCACCGCGCCCGGTGCTACACACGGCCCTTCTAGCTCTGGCGTTCTCAACACCGTAGGCTTTACGATGTGCCCCAGCTCGTCAATCTCGATGATCTCCTCGTCGCTCATGCTCCCCCTCCATTGGCTGGGGCATCGGGAATCTGGTGCTCGGCCTCGAGGAGCCGCACCTTGGCGCCCGTCAACCATGCGGTCACGAAGGGAGACTCGACCTGCGGGCGCTGCGGCTGGAGCGCCCGTCCGAAGTTCAACTGGCGAAGCCACAGCTTCCCGGTGCACAGCACGCGCAGGCGTTCCCACCACGAGAGGCGCCAAAGCGTGATCGTCTCCTTGGCTGAGGTCCACGCCGGGAGCGGCAGATACGGTGGCTGGTTCTTCGCCCATACGGTCGTCTGCTCGGGAAATGCAATCGGCTTCATGCTCCCCCTTTCTCGGGCTGCCGGGACGCCTTATACGCTTCCAGGGCGTCTATTGCCGCGTTCCATTCTCCCGGCCAGCACTCAGACGGATCGGCTGGCATGTTCCCAACCGCATCCATCAGGGCCGCGAGCGCAGTCGCCAGGTCGCGTGCCACCTCGCTCGGCGCGTCGCGGGCGACGGTCAATTTCTCAAGCCGTGCCGAGTAGTCCTGCTCGCGTTCTTGACCGCGCTTGATTCGTGTCCGCAAAATCTCCACCTCTCGTGCCAAGCGGATAGCACAGGACTCCTGAAGCTCGACTTCTCCGCCATGACAGCGACGGCACCACTGAAGTTCTCCAGGACCAACAAGCTCGATGTCATGCCCCGCATCGCGGGCGACGGTCAGGCCGTGGGAAAGGAGCCATTCGGCAAGGGGTCGTCCAGACCACGGAAAGCGCGTCGCGCTCGGCCCAAGTTGTTCCCAATGCCATTGTTCGAGTAGTGTAGTCAGCCGTTCCACCTCCCCCGGCGGCGGCGCGGGAGCGTTAACGTTCGCTGTCATTATAGACCTTCACGTTTCGGTGAGCGTGCGGGCCATGCTCGGGTATCGGTTCCCCTTTGATGTGCCATGGACGACTCCAGACTATACCGCACCAACAGCAGAGCACCTGGTCTGCTCCTCCAGTCCCATAGCTGGAGCCCGTTCCTGTTAGGTGCGGGCAGTGTGGCCTGCCTTCAATGCATCCTGATACGAGACGGTCCCCGGCGCTCATGGGCTAGGCCTCGGTGGATCATCGTAAGGCCGCAATTTCCCACACGTGCCGCATGGGGCGAGTGGTACGGTCGCCCACGGCTTACAGCCACACATATTGCCGCTCGTTGCAGGCTCTTCACCCTCGCGCCGGTCTGGGTCAGCGGGCATCGAGGGCTTTGTCCTTTCTCCGTAGGACAGCACGCAGGGCCCTTGAGCATCCTGGTCTGAAGGCAGTATCAGGGCGCGTACTGTAGAGCGGAAGTCTTTCATCGCCTGCCAGATGGACGGCGCGATCCACTTGCGGCTTTCCTGATCGGCCAGCAACGCTTCGTAGGGGATTACGGATGCGACCAGCGTATCCAGCAGCCTCGCGTGCCGCTCCCGCTCCTGGGCGAGCGCGGCCCGCAATAACTGTAGTTCAGTCTGCATCGGGAACCTCGGGCTCAACCTCATCAAAACTCGCCAGCGCCTTCCTGAGTAGTTCACTGATTTCCTGTGCCTCTCGCACCCCGCCAAGAAACTGCCCTTGCAGCGCAACATTCAGGCGGCTCACCGCCGTCACGAGGTACATGAGCCCATCGTGGGTCCGCCGCTCGTCGCTCATTCCTGATCTCCTTCCAGCTCCTTGAAGGCCGCCGCCAGCACACCCACGCGCTCTCCAGCATCAAGTCGAGCCTCTCTGCCCTCGCGCCGGGCTGGGTCAGCGGGCATGAGCGGGCTTGTCCTTTCTCCGCAGGGCGGCCCGGAGGGCGCTCCATGGAATGGTGACGCTCGCGGGCTGCATCACGTTGCCCTGAGCGTCCGTCTCTTGATGGAGCACGAAGATTCCCCGTCGCTCCTCGTACCACCACCAGTTGGTGAGCCCGCCTGGATGGTGAGCGTCACACTTCAGGTGCTTATTAGCCACGGTTCGCCTCCTGCTCCGGCGTCGGGGAGGAGCCCGCTTTGTCTTTTGGCACGGGTTTCAGGTAGGCGACGTTCACGCCCATGTTAGGCAAACGAACGATTACTTCAGCACCCTGGCCCTTGATCTTACCCGCTGACCATTCCTGAATATCCTTCTGCCGTAGCCCACGGATACCCGTGACCAACCGCAATTCTCGCAGGATATGAGCTTCCAGTTCACGCATTCCCATCATTTTCCTCCTTCGGGGTCGCCCCCGCTGCGGCCACGAAAGTCTCAAGCGCGTCTGTGTACATTCGTCGTGGTAGTACCCCCTTCATCGCCTCCAGCCCCCGCGCTACCTGCTCGGGTGTAAACCAGTAATCGAGTCTGTGCGTTGCCGTGCGCGGATTCACAGCAATCACTCGGAGCCGTTCCACGAGGTCCGGCGGGGACGCGGCGGCGTATAACATCGGTAGGCGAGGCCCAGCTTCGGGTGGATAGTCATGATAGATACGCTCACGCTTAGCTTCTGCCTCTCTCAACTCGTACCTAGCGGTGACCAACTCCGCCTCCAGTCGAGCAAAATTAGACTTCCAAGAACGCACCAAATCATCGACAAACCAACGCTCCCGACCACCGGTGGTGCTAAAGTCTCGTTCTGGTGGGCTGCTCATCGCTGCGCCACGCTCCTCTGGTTGACCGCGTTCGCTCATAAGCCCCCCTCCGCAGGGACCGACCCTACTCGGTCCTCGTACAAGATGCGCTCCGCGACTTCGGCCTTCAGGCGGTCGTACTTCTTCCCCGAATATGGGTGCGCGGGAGCCTTCCGCATCGCCGCCTCGTAGCGGATGCGCTGCGCCGGCGTTAGGCGCGCCAGCAGTCGCATCACCCAGCCGCGTTCTGTGGCCTTGTACTTCACGGTGCCACGTCCTCGATGGCGATCTGCAACCGCGGGTTCTGGCGGTCCTCCAGCCGATAGGCGTGCAGTTCCACGATCTGCTTGTCGTTCCGGTAGGCCGCGCCCTGCAAGGCGTCGAGCACCACCTTAAGGTGGTTGTCGAGATCCCCGCGGCGCGCGGCCCGGAACCAGTGGACCGTCACCGCCACGAGCCCGGCTGTGGGGCGACAGCCTTGGGCCAAGGCACGCAGTTTAACCCCCTGCTGATAGCCGCGGGCCGCCGCCGTCTTGACGATCCGCCCGCGGACCAGCCGCCAGTAGAGCCCCGCACTCGGTGGGACCGGCAAGACAATCCGGGTCACTAGCCAGCCCCCGCCTGGGCGGCCCGCCAGGCTTGATACCGCGCCTCGCATGCCGTGGTTTCCTCCGCGAAGGAGATACCGTACAGGCCCTCAAAGGCGCTCCGGTTCAGCCGTGAAGTCCGGCTCTCATGGTGCGTCGGACAGAGAGCGCACACCTGGTCATCGCCACCACCGCGAGACTTCGGAGGCTCATGGTGTGGGTCACACTCGCCAGCAACAAGGGCACTCGTTAGCAGATTGGCCCGAAACAGCGCGCGGCAAGCAACACACGGCTCGTAACGCCGCACATAGGCCAGCTTCTCCGGGTCACGCTTCGCGTGCGTAAACCGCCGGCCGCCTTTGCTGCGGGGCCGCGTCCCGCGGGGAATCCGCTTCCGCGAACGGGCCAACGGCTTCGTGCGGGGAATCACGGGGCCGCCCGCCGTTGCGCGTCGTGCATCACTTCCCCGATCAACGTCGGGGCGCGTTTCTTCCCGTACTGCCGGCCGCGAGCGGTGACGGCCCGCTCGTACAGGCTAGCCCAGTCCCCGCCCTTCGTGAACACCTTGGCCGGCGACCATTTTACCCCAGCGAGCGAGGTCATCACCTGGGGCGCACCCTCCAGGGCCATGATGATCCGCTCCACCGATTCTCCCTTGACTAGCTTGACCTTCCACCACTGGAGATCTCGGCCGATGTCATGGCCCTCCGGGGGCTGGCCATCCGGCGGGTAGCAGAGCTTCCGGATCATTTCTGCGGGGTAGCTCATGGCGTTCGCCTTCGGGGGCTGAATCGTCCCGGCGTCAGCCGGTTGTGAAACAACCGAATCAGCTACGGCTCCTGCTACGGCTACGGCTACAGCTAACGGCTTAGGGGTAAACGCCGAACGAACGGCGTTCGACTCTGATAAAACGCGGTTCGTAATGGTGTCATGATCTTTCCCTAAGTGACGCCATTCTTTAGGTTTAATCCCCTGCTTCCGGGCAAAGTCCGGCACTAAGACGAACCGCTCGCCGCGGTGGTCAAAAGGCCGGGTCAATCCAGCCTCGGACAGCTCGTGCATCGCATTAGTAACCTGTTCGACCGACCACGAACCGCGTTTGATGAAACGCCGGCCGTAGACATCCCGCGGGTCGCCAGGGGCCACGCCCCCATCGTCGGCTTCGACCCACAGGGCGGCGAATACCAGCGCGGCTTGGTCAGAGACCGCACAAGTCCTCGCATCGGTGAAGAACTCCGGCTTAATCCACCGCGCTCTGGCCATTGCCCGTTCCGCGAATCTTGCGCCAGCAGATTCCGAAGAAGTAACGCCAGGCGGTGGTGTTCCCAATGTGGAACTTGGCGGCCGTAATGTTCACAGCCTCACGGACCTCCTCCAATGGCAACCGCCGCAAGATCCGTCGAACGGAATCAGGTGGCG
>C687J35021_10000694_pt1 | contig 26155 bp, 34 predicted proteins | sample RifCSPhighO2_12_FD_35021 | JGI IMG/M metagenome (IMG submission 35021) | reverse complement strand
GAACCCTTTATTAATCACGTGTGGATGATATTTGTTAGTTGTATTTTCTTCAATGTAATGGCTCATAAACTTGCTGATAGTACCATTATTATTAGTTGGCACAGTAATGTTTCCATTAACACTTCGGTCAATGATTCCCAAATTGTATAAGCTAAATGTCTGGTTCAACATGGGCACAATGTTCCATCCGGAACTGATATTAGTCAAGTTGAAGTGCATATTGTTCTGGCTGATTCCCCACGTTCTATTTTCCCAAGTTTTGTTGGTATTTGACACATAAATGAAAGCTACTGTGCTGGCATTATTTGTTCCCGTACTTCCAGAGGCAAAATACATATTTCCGTTAGTGCTTGCACCAGAAGTGTATGTCAGGAAATCATGTGAAGAGTTATGCACATATTGAGATACAAAAGTACAGCTAGTTTGGTCGCATAGGGTAGTTGCATTTATGCCGTCTGAATTGATTATCGCACAAATGTTCCAAGTGTCAGCAATTAAAGTCCCGCAAATTCCATCTGTGTCATACCTGTGGGCAACTAAACTTGAATTCACTGAATTGTTAACCATGTCGTAAGATATTATTCTAACAAAATAATTAGTATCTTTGCTCAAAATCCCACTCGAAATTATGGTGTGATTAGTTGAGTTCACAGTTATGTTAGTGTAAACTAAAGGAGATTGGAAATCGCTGTCGTTATCTACAATTACTGCATACCTGCTGAAATTCAAATCACGAGAAATGTTCCACATGAAAGTTGGAGTTAAATCGGTGCTCATTGTTCCATTCACTGGTGAGGTTATGTTCACTTTACCCGGCAAGACAGAATCTATAAAGAACGTTCCATTAGTGGTGAACGCCCTAGCCGTATTACCTGCACTGTCGTTACAGAATACGTTCCACAAATAACCTCCCGTGTTAGAATCCAGCCATTTTACTGCGGTTGAACCTGCGGTTTTATTATATCCAAATTGGAAAATAACTGATGAGCCGGTAGTATATTTCACCGTTTCAGCACTGAAATTGAACCAGCCTGAAGGAGAACCCGTTGTATTACTCGCCAAAGATTCGTTTAAATTAGTTTCCAAGACACACGCATCTGCACCCAAAGTTTCAGTCACGGTTATGTTAAATTGAATAGCTGTACCATTTGTGTTCCAGCTTGCTTCTTTAGGTGAATTGATTGAAATAGAAGGATTGGTGCTATCAAATCTCAAAAATGAGACGTTGGAATTAGAAACATTCTCAGTAGTTCTAAATCCGCCGGTTGTGTTCAATGGGAATACATAAGTGGAGTTCCCCGCAGAACGACAACCAACTACCCAAACTAAGTTTTGGTCGGCAATGCCAGTTTCAGTAAAATTGCCTTTGCTTCCAAGAGATATGTTATTTACTCCCGATTGCACGTTAGAAGTCGCTTCTAAAGTCCCAGTTACGTTCCAATATAAAGTACAAGTGTATCCGTTAGAATTATTACCCGTTTCGTTTCCCGCAACTTCGTATCTGAATGTAGTTACCCCATCATTATCCCATGTATTGTTAGCTGGAGAAGTCATATTAATCCAATTAACCGATGGATTAGCTAGTACCAGCACCGAACCTAGTGCAAGAATAGAAAAGCATAATATAAATAAAGCTAGTTTATTTTTTGATATTTGGACCATGTTAATTACCTTTTTCTTTTTTTTATAAATTTCTTGATGGGAAAGCTACTGCCACTCCAGTCACACTAATCTCTGCCCCGCCACCATCTAAAGTTGTTACGCTGTTAACTCCTAATGAACTTCCTTGTTCTTGAATTACAATAACATCACCCGCAGTTAAAGATATTTCTGCATTGGCCATATCTACCACTGCTTCTTTGCTGGTATCTAAAGTAGTAGTCTGGGTGCCAATAACAGAAGAACTGCGGTAAACGGTCACTTTGATTGTGTCACCCACCACTGAGTTAGATGAACCAGTTATTGATACTACACCCGGCAGATAAGGGTCCGGCATTATCTAACCCTCAAAGAGATAGTTGTATTATTTGCAGTTGTTTTAATTGTCATTGAATTATATCTTCCCATTTTTTCTTGATAAACTGCGTTGCCGTTCACTGGAAGGGCATCAGTTAAAGTTTCTCCGTTAATTTGAGTCAATTGTACATCTTGGTCAGCAACTAAATCAAACTGAGATACTGTTTTTGATAAATTATCAAAGTATTTATTGGTTTCGGTGTCAGAGCTGGAAGTGTTCCCGCTGGCCATATTGAATGTCACTGAAGTCAATGCAGTAGCCACTGCCACTAATCTATGGTCTCCAACGGCATCATGCCACTCCATTTGTGAAGTCATCGTTTCTGGCCCAATTTGTAAATTAATTCTATCCGGTCCTGTTCACTGTTTGGAACTTGTTTAACATCTACTCCTAACTGTTCGAGCATTTTAACTTGCTCTTTTTTGTTCAATTTAGCTAATTCGGCCTTAACTGACTTTTCTAATTGCAATTCTTTATCTGCGTTTACTTTATCTTCTTTCTCAGATTTGGATTCTAAAGTCACCCACTGAGGGTTGCCTTTCAAAATCCTCATTGCATATTCTGCAACTTGTTCTTCTGAATATCCGTTTGTTCTCATTACTTCTTTAATATCTTCCCCCACTTTAGCTTCAAAAGAGGTGGAAATTCCTTCTGGATAAAGTCCATATTTATCTCTTTTTGCCAAATTTGGGAAATTAATCAGTTCATTTGCTTTCATTTAAATCACCTATGTGGATGTTGGCAACTGCCATGCAACCCAATACACAGTTACTCCCGTAGCTGCTGCTCCGGCGGTTTTTAAAGATACTGTTGCCACTCCTGCCGATTGACTGGTTAATCCTACCACACAATCAGCGGTATTTGTAATGCCCATAAACCCATCAACTTTAACCAACCCGGTGTCAATAGTTCCTGCATCATCCATTGAAGTTGCTAGACCTCTTGCAATGTATGCCCCATCTGAGGGAAAATTATGAATTGTTACTGCCATTTATTTCACCTATATTGTATTTGCATTCCATGCTTCCCAATAAAACTGTTTTGTACCACCTGAAGATACTCCCGCAGCAAAAACACGAACAGTAACTACCCCCGCCGATTGACTGGCAAAAGAAATTACCGTATCTGCATCTTTTGCAGAAGCAACAAAACCAGTAACACTGGTTAAACCTGTGCTAACCGTGTCATTATCTGCCACTGTGTTAGTCCCTCTAGCTATACTGCTTCCATCACTGGAAAAATGATGTACAGTCATCTTACCTTATCCACAAAACGTAAGTTCTGGTCAAGTTAGCATTTGAACCGCCAATTGTAACCGTCACAGTGTTAGTAGTTACGGAAGTTGTTGGGGCTTGGGTTATTACAATTGAACCATCAGTGGAATGTTCATTCCCAAAGATAGCCGAAAGTCGAGTACACCCATATTTAGTCAAATCTAATGTGAATGTATCTGCGTTATCAGTGGTAGTCCCTAATTCGATTATTAATTGCTTATATTCACCGGAAGGACCAACTTCCCTGACTGTTGCACCAGATAGTGCTAAAACATCTCCTAATGCTGCCATTTTATATTTCCTCCTTAAATGTGTTATATCCAAATGGATTCATTGTCCCTTCAGAATGATGTTTTGTTGTGTGTTCTGCTCGAGACAATAATTCCAAATTTTGTGGATTGTTGTTTAATTTATTTCCATCTTTATGATGAATAATATGTCCTGATGGGACTAAACTTTGGTTAGCTACTATCCAATTCATGTGATGAACATACATTGGTTTGCCCTGTACAGATTTCCGAAGATATCCATATTCTAACCACCCTTTCTGTTCATCTAGCGGTTTGCACCGCTTCTTAGCTATTTGATTAACCAGTTCATTGGTTTCTTTCTTAAGACCTTGATTCCAAGACTTATGTCCTTTCACAAAACCATTAATATTACCTAATCCTTTGCCTTTCTTGCTGGCACTAATCTTAGCTAATACTTTTGCTTTCAATTCTGAATTTTGACTCCAATGAACCATATTTAATTACCTGTCAGGGTTTCCCTACGAAGTACTCAACCCCTGTATCATGTACAATGCCTGTTTAGGGGCAATTGCATATTGGTTCCCGTAGAATTTCAAAAATCCTCTACGGCTGTCATCAGTTTTTGCCAAATCTTCAAATCGTACTGGAACTTGAACGGCTAACCGCATTCCATTAACTCCCAGATTAGCTACAAAGATGTCATCATTGTTTGCATCCTTATCAGAATGAATAGGCACTCCATCAAATGTAGGCATTCCTTCAAATCCAGCTCTAGGCATTGTGGAATTAAATCTTTGTGCGTCATCTAACAAAGCTAATATTTTATCCCGCTGTAATGGATGGCATACAACAACTAGGGACATTCTGTCAGCTCCATTAACTTCTAAAGTTCGGATAGCCGTTCTTAACGTTGGTTTAGAAATTTCTGCCGAAGATTGTGCTGCAAATTCAGAGTTGGATGCACCTAACAAGTTAGTTGTACTTCTAGTAAGACCATACAAAGTAGTATAAGTTGTTGAAGTAGCAATATATTCCAACCCTAAGAATCCAGCATCAGTAGATAGTCCATTAGTTCCAAATAATTCAGTGTTCATTAAAGTTATCAATCTTCGAGTAGCAGCTTCAACTTCTACCCCAAAAGCGTCTCCAACACCGGATTTGGCAGATTCAATCATTTGTCCGGTAACTTGAATTCCTACTTTGTAATATTTGAATTCTTCCCTCAATTTTTGTCTGGTTGTCTGGCCGGTGGTGATGGCAGCTCCTTCAAGATAAGAACTTGCAGAAGCGTTAGCTACATTTTCAGCTCTCCAAGTTATCCCTTCTCTTCCACTCCAATCTTCTTTAGGCAATAAGCCAAACCAAGTAGTTTTCTGATTCAACATTTTGGCAACAGCAGGGGCATAAATATCAGACAACTCAGCTGCCGATTGCAAATAATCTGTATCAGTAGATTGGTTAGAGGTCGTAGTTAAAGCTTTAATTTCAATTTTGTTCCCTAAAACGCCGGTAGTTTTGAATTCAATAGGTTTTGGAGTTCCCCAAAATGAACCTACACCGTAGAACTTTTCATAAGATTTGTCAAATGCTCCGCTTTTTTTAGCAAAAGCATTGGCTCTACTAAAGGCTTCCTTGACTGAGACTTCTTCATTATTTATTGCAGCCCATTCTTTAAATTCAATGGAAGAATTAATTTCTTTCAATTCAGTATTAGTATTAATCTTGACTTTAGTTTCAGGCAGAACGCTCAATAAAGATTCCTTAACTAATATTCTGATTTCTTCCATTTTTTGTTCCTTGATTTTCATCTCTTGAAACTTTCGGAAATCAGCCAATTCTTTTTCATCAATTTTATTTTCTTGGTGCGATAAACTGTTTACAACCATATTTGCTTCCTCTGACATTTTTGTTACCTCGTTTTTGTTAATATTATTATTTTGTGCTTCCATAATTTCCTTATATCCAAAACTTGCAATTGTCGCCTGTGGATTAGCTATCAAACGGCCGCTTGCAAATCCGTATCCTTTCAAATCTAAATCATCAATCAAACGATACTTCCCATTGGATAACATAGCATCATCAGTCTTTTTAGAAATGTATTCAATTGAATAGCCGGGAAGATAACCATTTTTAACCTCATAAACAATTTCTCCGCTTTTTGGATGATTTTTATTGTGATGAGTTTTCACCCAAGCACCATAATGGCCATTAGCCATTTCTCTAACTTCAGCTTGAACTGCTCTACCCGCTACTGGTTTATTTGGGTCGTTCTCTTTAACCCAATCATGGCGGTAGGAAGCCAAATCAGCCATGAAACCTGTTCGAGAATTAATTTGGTCAACTATTCCGGAAACTGCCTTTTTAGTCAGAATGTCTCCTTTATATTTGCCATTCTCGGCTCTATCTGGGTGAGTGGTGGCAATGAATCCTTCAGAATAAAATTCCCCCTCTTCTTCCTTGAACTGAACCCCACCAAGGTAAGAATAAGTTATTTGTTTTTCTTCATGTCCGCCTTCAACTTTGGCTTTTATCGTGCCACACATCTTTTTTGCAGACTCTTCAGAATGGCCTTTTTGAACGTGGGATGTAACACAAGCATCAAAATTAGCATATTCTCCCATTGGCATTTCTAGGAAGATACAAAAATTAATTTATAAAGAATCATTATTAACCAAATCCTCCCCCGCCTTTTTCATAAAGGTTGCAGCGGTTAGAGGCATCTGTGCCAACAACTCTTTTAATCTGGTAATTAGTTATCCTTCCTCCATCTAGGATGAATTCTCCCGTTCCGGTTAAAGTGAAATTCTTGCCCCCCAAATCTTTATTGGAAGTTATACGGCACATATCAGCACAATCAACATCCCAATTTCCGCTGTCATATAAACAGCTTGCCCCAATAATGGTTACTGTATTTGAACACACTCTAGGCGAATCTTCATTACCTTCATTAGGAATCACGCAGGCCTGCCAATTTTCACCAACATTAGTTTCCCGATAAGTCATAATTGTGGTCTTATTTAAGAACAAAGTTTGCACCTGTTCTGGATGCAGGCTGCGGTTGAAAATCATAACATCATCTAAAGTGCCATTAAAGAATCGGGGGGTGGTTGCCTGCTGGGCACCATACATAAAGGTTTGAGTGTACGTGGAGATGGCAGTTTTATTTCGGGCATCAAAATTTTCCTTGACTCCATTAACATAAACAATAGACCCATTTACAGTATCAAAAGTTATGCAAGTGTGATAATATTTGCTGTCGTTTACGGAAGTGGTTGATTCAACTCCATTAAATAACAACCCGCCTTCGCTAGAACCCCGGGAGACATGGAAATATTGGATAATACCTTTACTTCCATTTTTGGCCATTCTTAAAGCAAATCCCCTATTTGCCCCGTCGCTATATCGGCTAATCATTGTATATGGGGATGGTGTAATGGCTACCGCAGGTAGTTTGAACCAAGCACAAATACTATAATCTCCAGTCAAATCTAAAGAAGTAGAACTAGAAAAGTTGATTTGCTGGTTTGCTCCATTAAATTGGTATGCCCCCCGGCCATCAAACCCGCCAGTAGCATTCCAAACAGCACTGTTATAATCCGTAGCATTATTGCCATTGTTAGAATAATCTCTTAAATTGCTGCTGTTGGTTTCATTAATCCGCTCAAAAGTGTTGTATAAGGACATCATGGGGACATTGTTCACATACCAGCTAGTCATATTTTTGACATTAATTCCCTGCTCGGAAGAAAGATTGATGTATAAAGTTAGGTTAACATCAGTGCTATTGCTGGAAATGTTGGTAGTGTTAAGCACCAAATTGTTGATTATTGGCAAAGCATATCTGCCTGAATGATTACTGAATGAACTTATATTTGCAGTAATAACTCCGCCGTTAGGGTTATATGTAATGTTGCAGTTATCAGTATTGTCACATCTTATTCCGTTTTTATATAATCTGGGGGTGAATGTGAATGTCAATTGCCTTATTTGTATATTTGCTGTTCCATTAAGCTCTTGATTATTTGCTCCGCTGTCAATAACCCCTGTGTTGTTGTTCTCCAAGAAAATAGTTTCCCCCAGTCTTAAAGATATATTAGTTGTAAGATTTCCTTTTGTCCAATTTATTTGTCCAAAAGTGTTGTTATAAATAATCGTGTTATTTGAAGAAGAGTTTAATGTAAGGATAGTTGGACCAACATTGGTAGTAATATTATTGTTCAAAAAGATATTATTCTTGGCACTGTGCAAAAATCTTATTCCAACTGAACCGTTTTCTTTTGTGAAAATTTTGTTGTTCTCAAATAAATTAGATTGGGAAGTATAACTAACTTCTATACCAACTGAATCTGTGTTCGTTGTAGTAAAATTGTTGAAATAGAAGGTATTATTGTCAGAATTGACATCCATCACCAACCCTGCCGACTGTTGGCCAGTAACATTGAAATTATTGGCAAAGAAAAGGTTGTGGGAAGAAGAACTAATGTACAACCCGTATCCGGTTTCGTTGATAGTTATATTGTTGTAAGAAATATTGTTGCTGTTGGAATTCAAAGCTAATGCAATACCAATACCCACCACTTCTGAGAACGGCCCTTTAACTCTTATAATGTTATTAGTTATATTGTTATAATTAGAATCTGAAACAAGATAAATATTCCAAGTCTTCCTAAGTGTGGATAAGAGGATATTGTCTGATAATTTGTTATAATCAGAATCAATCAGATAAATGGGATACCCATGCGGGCTGTGAGTAGTTATATTATTGGAAGTTATGTTAACCCTAGTAGTATTAGTCAACTGAATTGCGTGATAATCCCCAAATTCTAAATTCAAATCATTTGATTGGACACTATTATTTTGGATACTCACATTGCTTGAATTAGTGACATTTATCCCAATAGTAAAATTGTAAATGTTGGCAAAGTTCTTAATTGTAATATTATTTCTATTGCTGACAATTATCCCAAATCCTGTACCATTGCTGGCAATAGTGTACCCGGCCCCATCAAGAGTTACACTATTAACCGTTATATTGAAACAAGTAGTTTTGTTTGCCAAATTCCCAGTAAGAGTTGTGCTAGTGTTAATATCTCCGCAGATAGTCCCTGCTTCTGCTGCCACATCTATGTTGAATAAAGTTCTGTCGCTGGTGTTAACCACTCCTTGGTCGGTTGTACACCAAAATTGAGTTTCGTGGTGGCCAGTAGTCATAGAAGTGTTTGCCCCCGTAAAATTGTAATTCCAAGGCATGACATCGAAACGGTATATTCTGTCTGTTCCTGAACTGGTAGCCCAAATAGAAGTTCCATTGCCAACTGCACCCCCACTCAGAGTTGTTGTAGGAATATCAATATCATATTTTATTTGGGAATAAGTCTTATTATCATAAACTAAAACTGCGATGTCGGTAGTTGTGTAAGCCCTCACATATCCATCAACCATATCAACTCCCTGATAAGAAACTCCTGAAATGTTTACTACTCCACTATCTATTGATGAACTGTTAACTACACTATGAGCATTATCATATTTATAAAGGAAATTATTGTTGGCATTTATTGACCACCAAAAAACACCATCATATACCAGTCCTCTTGGATTATTATTTTGCCCCCCTCCGGGGTTAAGTGACCAATTTCTGCCTGCATAATTCCCGCTAGTATCAAATACCATAACTACATCCGCATCTGTCTCAGCAACCATAATATTAGAAGCGTTCCATTCAACCCCTGAAGGAGTGGGAGTTGAATCTCCGCCTAAATCTACATTAATTGTCCATCCAGCATAAGTAAGGTTGGTATAATAAACATAAATTAAATCATCGCCGGGGTCACACACAAAAAGATGAGTGTTATTTTTTCCCATACAAAATGACCCTGCTAATCCATCACCAGATGTTAAAACGTTTATACCACTATAATTATATCTCCCTATTGCACTAACATTCATGGTTCTGTTCTGCATATCATCTAGTTGATACAGGCAGCTTGTGGCATAAAGGCTTATATTGCTGAAAATGGTGGATATGTTAAAATCAATTGAAGTTGTCCCAGCGGCATAAGTTTGGTTTAATGGAGAAAAAACAGTTATTGCCGGGTCGGCTGGGTCAAATAATCTAACACTAAATATTTGGTAGTCTTGCTGAGGTTTATACTTGATTATTATTTTATCTGATGATAATTTGTTCTGGAATACTTTACTGTAATATGCTCCTTCCTGCCATTCCAGTTTCATTTTGTGCCCGAATGAAAAAGGAGAATTAATTTCTTTAGTTTCTCCCCCATATAAAATGTCCTTGTATTCAAAAGCTAAAATTTTCCCCGCCCAATTAATTCCTGAAACTGTGTGTTTTATCGGGACAAGTTCAACATTGTTTATAGAAGAATCAAAGATAATGTATTCATAAGTTACGATATTATTTTTCCAATAAACTGTGCGGTTGAAAGTTATTATTCCCCCATCATCTTTCCAATTCAATTCTCTGCTCTTAGCCCTCATCTTAGTTGCCCCTTCCCACAACTGAACTACTTCAGTAGCTCCAAGAACCCATTTGCTGTCTTCCCAAACAGAATATTTAGTGTCTGTTGCAGTAACATCCACCCGGACTTTTTCAGGAAGAAAAATATAAAAAGAGGCAGATAGGACTACTAAAACTAAAAATCCAATAATGTAAGTCTGTTTGCCCATTTTATCATTTTAGCATATATATTCAGTTGAACTAACTCCAACAGTAATAATACAACTTCCATTAAAATAAATTCTTGCAAGATTGGTAGTGCTTAAATTTATGACATCAATCCGTGAAACATTGACCATAGTGGCATTGATTTCATAAAATTTCACGTTGCTGTTATTAGTCACAAATGCGGGAACATTAGAAAGGTTGTCATAATGAGATAATACAGAATTGGTAATAACAGCAGCAGTGCCAACAGTTCCAGATAAATCGCCCCCAACTGCCACTGCCTGTATCTCAGCAGAAGTATTCCCAAAATAGTTGGTAATGTTAGCTGTATTTATTGTGATTGAATTGTTATATATTTGTAAATTGTCATAAGTTCCGCTGACTTCCCCTCCAAAACTGTCAGTCAATAAAATTGCCAGAGCGTCAACTATGCCTGTAACCCAAGAATAAACAACTCCCAAAGTTCCTGATTCATTCCTTAATGAAGTTGTATTTATTCTAGTTTCGTTATAATAACCCTGTCCTTTAATTGCTGTTCTTATTTCGTCTGTTGTATTCCCAGTATAACCTGTAATAGAATTGGCAGTAACATTGCTCCAATCGGCAGAAACTATTTTAACAGTTACATTCACAGTAGTAAATGTGACACTACTTGAATTAGCAACTAAAGTAGGTTTAGCAGTTATGTTTTCCCAATCTAATAAGGTAGAATTAGGCAATACTGCAATAGCACCAAAAGTTCCGCTGACATCGCCACCAAAAGAATCAAGAAGTTCAATAAACGCTCCTGAAAAGTAAGAATATACAATGCCCAGCACACCCGATTGGTTAATTAAAACGGTAGTGTTTATCCTAGTTTCATTATAATACCCTTGTCCCTTGACAGCCGTTCTTATTTCATCTGAGGTGTTGCCAAAATAATTAGTGATATTAGATGTAGTGAGGGTGATAGAATTATTATATATCTGCAAATTGTCGTAAGTTCCTGAAACTTCACCGCCAAATAAATCAGTTAATTCTATGAATGCTGCCGAGAAATAAGAATACACAATTCCCAAAATTCCAGATTGATTAATTAACACAGTTGTATTTATCCTTGTTTCGTTGTAGTATCCTTGTCCTTTAATTGCAATCCTCATTTCGTCAGTGGTATTTCCACCAGCACTATTTGCATCAGCTACACAGGCCACCGTGCCATTATCATAAATATCAAATACAACAAATCCTGCCCCACAACTGGCATTGACTAAATTGTTGAATCTAACTGTTTCATTGGTATCCACTGATGCAGTACAAAAACTTCCATTGCTAAGGCATACGCTCTGCAACGAGGAACCATTCCCAAAAAAGTAATCTGCGGTTATATTTCCCCCTGATTGATTCAAGCTATTAACAAAATCCGGAGAACCTGTGAATGGATTAAAAGTAGTATCATAATTCACAGCCAGAACTAAAAAAGCTAATAATAGTACACTCGCAAATGCAAAAAAAAAAGTTCTTATAATTTTTGCCATTTGGTTATTTGAGTAACTCTCCCAGCTGCATTATATGAATAATCTGCATAAAATTTCCTTCCATCTGCAAAAGTAATGATTTCTCTGTCCGGCTGGCCGTCTGAACGGGTGATTGTAAAATTCCTCTGCACATTTCCCTGCACGAAAGGATGGCTTATCAGATTTTCAGCTAAAACAACAGGCAGGGGATAATTTTCATCATGTATTTTTTCCTGCCGGTCCACTGCCACAGTTTTAGCAATAGCTTGATTATCAAACACTTTATTGCTTCTTGTATCAACAGTTACAGTATATTCATCATCGTCAGAATAAGAAGCCAAATCAGCCAAATCAAAAGTGTACCCCCCCGTAACTGAATCGGTGGTGGCAGTAAGAGTTTCTGAGGAAGAAGTGTGTTTCAAAGTTACTGTCTGGCTTAGAGCCAATTCAGAACCATTGGAAACATAAATATCAACTGTATCTCCACCTAACCCTATATCTACTGTTTTAGTGATTATTGAAATACCTTGATGTGGACCTTTATACACAGTTCCGGTAACTGGATATGGTAATGCTGGCATTTTATAGTTCTCCTTTAAGTTCTTGTTTTAATTTTTCCAATCGTTCAACTTTCTTTTGTTCCAATTCAATCTTCTTTTCTATCTTTTTTAATTCTTCCAATTTTGAACCTAATGAACCATTTACATCCGTTATTTTATTGATGCTGTCAATAAGTAAAGATAATTTATTGGTATTTTCTTGAATAGCATAAGTCAACAATCCATCCTTATCCTGCATTTTTTTGACAAACTCATCTACCAAATTGGTAGGTATTGGTATATCATTGGTAGATTCATCTTCTCCAGATAAAGAAACAAACCCGTTAATTTTCCGCCCTGCATCCAGCCAATCAGCTTTTTTCACCGGTGAAAATTGTCCCTTGTCAGCTATATGCAGATATTTATTGTCAGGGGTATTAATCATCATGTAATATTTCCCGTTTTCTTCATACCAATTAACATCCCTAGTCTTGGAAGTTTTCACCCACCGCTGCACTAATTCGTCAAATACAGGCATACTCACTTCCATATAATCTGAATCTCTCTCTTTTCTCTGCATAGCTTGTTCGGCTTGTTTCTTTTTAGCTTTCATCATTTCCTGCCTAGCATCGCCTTTCTCATTCTTCTTAGGAGCAGAACCCGGCGAACCGCCGTTTTCACTGCCAAAAGAACTTTTTTGTTCAATCGGAGTAAATTTTCCAGTCCAATATCTGTCTGGTATTTTCAATTTTTCTTTGACATATTCCGGCTCAATAGATTCGGTGAGCATCAGATTGTTAAGAACTTCAAATGCCTGCACATCTCTCTGGGCTTCTTTTATCTGGTCATTTAAATAAGACCTATTAAATTTGATTTTTACCTTGAATTCTTTTTCCCACAACTGGGAATTCAACAAATCTTCCCAATAATCTTGGGCAGAAGAAATAGACCGCCAATATCCAGCTTCACTTAAATCTGTTTCTGCAGCCCCGCTGCTGACTTCCGCCCCTAAAATGGAAGCTAACCTTGCCATGGGCATATTGAATGCCAACGCTAGAATGCCAGTATAATAAATTGCCAACTGCCGGAATTCCATATCTTTATCAAATTTGTTTAATTGGATTGGTGTAACTTCACCCGTGAAAATAAGGTTGCCGTGCTTGTTTCGTGAACTTTTATATTTCCTTAATACTTGCTCCAGTTTTTGCACGTTGGGGCTTTGGGCCATCTCTTTAGGAAGAATAAACATCCAATCAGGCACTCCCCCATTTTGGAAAAAGTTGCCATTTAAGTCTTTAATTAGAGATAGAGTAGAAAGAATATTAATACTCGATTCCATTGGAGAAAAACCATACACTTTCCCATCAAATTCCATGAATTTTCCATGAATAATTTCTTCCGGCTCGAAAATGATTGGTTTATGAGATTCGTCAATAACCTGCCTGAACGCCCTGATTGAAGTTCTATCATCAGTTAAATCAATATTCATAGTGCTCCAAGGAGCGTGTTTCAACAATTTGGTATGATAAACATCTTCATCAATGAATTGTTTGATTTCAGATTCCTTAGTTTCTATGCCTGTGATTGCTTGGACCTTCTGAATTACCTGTTTGATTGTAGTTTCTGAGATTTTGCCTTTCCAGATAGCTCCATTGCCCAGCATCAGCCAATCAAATACGGCTGCCGAATGTTGTATGCGGAACTGATTTTGTTTAGCGAACTCTTCTGCTTTGTCAACATTTACCTTTTTTCCTTCAAAAGAGTACCCATCACTGCAAATATCCACTTGGATAGCCCTAAGAATGCCAATAGCTTCCGGCGTTTTTTTGATAAGTTGAATAAGGGAACGGTAAGAGAACGGCTGAGTGATGCCCACATTTTGAGCAGGAATAAATCCTGATTCATTAAATTGAGGAATTTCTTTCACCGAAACTAATTCTCTGGCAGTGATTATCATTTCCTAACCATCCTTACAAATTCAACAATCGAATTAGCACCTAAAAATCTTAATAGGAACCATACAAATAACCCATCTGCTAGGACTAGAATGGGGTGTATTGGCTGGGCTACAAAAACTGCGGCTAGAATGAAGTTCAGAATCAATCCATTCAGAGCCACGTCAATTAGCCAAGTAGTAAAAGAACGGTAATAAACAGTTATTTTCTTGTCAGCTACTTGCCCATCGTCAAAATGTGCGGTTTCCTTGTATGGGTTAATTTTGGCAAAAAATGGTAAAATTTGAGGAATTTTCAGGAAAATCTTTAAATTTCTTCTGAAATCTTCCTTTTTTTGAGAAATAGGGGCATCCATCAAATAAAGGATGTAAAAAATAATTTATAAAGAATCGTTCCTTAACTTCTTCCAAATAAGATGTCCAGCTTGGACTTCTCATCCTGTAGCAATAAATTATCTTGTTTCTGAGGGGGGGAAGGAATTGGCAATTGAACTTGTATTTGCTTTACTTCGTTCAATTGTTCCATTTCCAATTTTAGGGCATCAGATGGAACTAGCTCCAATCTAACTTTTAAAATCTGCCCTTTGACGAGCCTCATTGCATATTGGATATCACGAGGAATGGACACCCCCAATCTTCCGAAACTGCCAAATCGGACCACTTTTACCATCTGCTCGGCAGAAGTATAACTCGAAGTTGGGGGGACATATAGTGCCCTTCCATGAGTTCCGCCGCCTTTTTCAAATACCATTTTAATTATTAATTATTGCTTATTTACTACATAAACATAGCCAATTTATAAATCTTTCTACAAAAATCTTATATATTCCCCCCTTATCTATTTGTTATGATTAATGAAGTTGATATCAACCAACGCAAGAGAATAGGCGATTTAAAAAGAAGTCTAGCCCATTTGGCGGGTAATGAAGGGATGGAAATGTCTGAGGACCCAAGTTGTTACCGCCGGGATTTAGTAAATAACATGATTCGTGGCCATTCAACTAAACAAATTATGGAAATTAAGGAGTTGGAAGCTTTATTCAATTTTCTCAAAGGGCAAATTAGTATTAAAGATTATGACCGGTATGAAAAAGGGGAAGCATTCACCAACCCCCAAGATATCAGCCGGTTCAAATTATTGAAAGAAATTCTAGTTGACCTCAATAAATTAAAATATGGGGAGAAAAAAGTTAATGTCAATGTTGGATATAAAGATGTTCAAGACATGATGTTCGGAGAAAACAATGCCGCTAATCCACCAAATAACGGAACATAATTTTACAGAAGAATTAGAAAAAGGTTTAGTGGAATTAAATAAAAAATTTTCCAGTTTAGATGAATTGCGAAATTCAAAATTAGATAAAATAGAATTCGAGCAAAAGTTAGCATTTCTCCTGCGTGACCCAACCATTTGGGCTTATGCCACATTGAAAGATAAACAAAATAATCCGTTAAAACTTTTCCCATGGCAGGACAAAGTTATCAATGACACTAATCGGTTTGTATATGTCAACGCTTCCAACCAAGTGGGTAAGAGCTTTTGCATTTGCATAAAATCACTGCATCATGCCCTGCATACTCACAACGCTTCTGTGATGCTTATTTCCAAATCCGAACAGCAGGCAGTCATGCTTCTTGATGAAATCAAATGGCTTCTTAAACGAGCAAAGATTGATTACAGTCCCAATCTGGGCGAAATTCAAAATAGGACCGAATTGCAAATCCGTGGTCCGCAAGGCTCAATATCTATCATCCGTTCATTCCCGCCAACTACGGCAGTTTTAGGGTTCCCATCCACATTAACTATTTGCGATGAAATAAATTTCTGGGAGAAAATAAATGAACTCAGCCCAATCGAGTATTATGACCAAGTCATCGAGCCAAGAAGCAACATGACCAAATCATGGACACACCCATTCCTCACCATGGGGCAGATAGTGTTTATTTCTAATCCAAATGGAAAGAAAGGAATTGGCTGGCGGACATATTCAGAAGATAAGAGATTTAATTGTTATTCTTACTGCTGGCTGGCATACCCCAAGAACACTTTGGAAGAGTATGAGGAAGCCAGAAAAAGACTCCCATCATATAGGTTTGCATCTATTTATGCTGCTGAATTTGTATCAGCAGAAGGAGGATTCATTGAACAGGAGCAGTATGATGATTTTGTGAAATATAACTCTCCATTGATAATCCCTCCCGGCTCGACACTTTTTTTAGGCGGTGATTTTGCGGGGGAAGATGTCAAATCAAAGAATAGGGATGACAACGTTTTGTTTGGCGTGGTACAAGTCGAGAACAAGAATGCACCCAATTTTCCCCGAGTGAGGGTGGTGTATTATAAAGAATGGCCGGCAGGCACAAACAAAAATATTATTTATGATGAAATAAGCAGGTTAGGTTCTTTACCGACTATTACTATTGGTTCATTTGCTTATGATAAAGTCGGAGTCGGCGACCAAATCAAGATGGACCTTATCGGGCTAGGCATTTTGTCTGAGTACCAGATTGAATCATTGACATATTCCCTCCCTAATAAATCGGAAGTTTTCCTGAACGCCCAGCGAGTTTTTTCCCTTGGGATGATTGAAGGCCGGGAAATACCCAAATTAAGGGAACAAATAATGGCATTAGAAGTCACCCAGCCGGAAGGCTCCGTGCATTTAAAGATACATCACCGGACTGAAACGATTAGGGATGATTTTTGTTTTGTGGCGGGAACTTTAGTTTTAACAAATAAAGGACAAGTTCCAATTGAAAATTTAAAAATGGGCGACCTAGTTCTCACTAGGAAAGGATTTAAACCTATTATTGCAACAGGAAAAAGGATAGACACAGTAATAACTAAACTTGGTTTGACAGGTACACCGGACCACCCAATAATAACTACTAAAGGTATCAAAAAATTTGAATATATTGGAGCATCAGACAGACTATACACATGGAACGAGAAACAATCTTATATGGAGGACATAAATTTCACAGACATCCAGATTCAAAAAGAAGGCAGCATCGAGTCTATTATTGGTCACACCCGGACAGGAATAAAGCCCCAATTGCATTACATCGAGAAATTTGGAAAGACTATTATGGTGAAATTCCAAAAAATCATTCAATCCATCACAAAGATGAAAATCCACTTAATAATTCCATTTCAAACTTGGAATGTTTATCCAGCAGCCAGCACATTAAACTTCACTGCCAATCAGAAAAATTTAAAGAACAATCTAGGAACAATCTCAAATCAGCTAGACCAAAAGCAATCGAATGGCATAAGTCAGACAAGGGAAGAGTGTGGCATAAAATTCACGGGAAAGAGTGCTGGTCTAAAGAAAATAGGGATAAAAGAAAATATAGTTCAATTTGTATTTGTTGTAAAAAAGAAATTGAGGGATATTTTAAAGGGAAAAAATACTGTTCGGTCAATTGCAACGCAAAAGCGGTCCGAAGAATTAAGAGAGGTTTACAACCTGACAGTGAAAGATGCAAATGAATATTTTGCTAATTTTATATTGGTCCATAATTGTGATGCGTTGTTCAACAGCATCTGGGCGGCTAAACGGTTGGCTTACACGCCGGTATCAGGTAACTTTCTTCAGTATGACAAAACCGTTTCTGGCCAATCTGTCAGGGACGCAACCGACCAAGGGGAGGGCGGCGTCAATTGCAAACATCCAAATAGGCAACATGATGAATGGGGGGAACTGTTTTGTTCCACTTGCGGGGAACAGCTTTAATTATCTAACTGTTCCATTTTGGTTTGGCTTTCAGCAAATTTTTTCTTCAACTGTATCGTTTGAGCAATGATGTCATCGGCAGTTTCTTTCGGATACCCTTCATCTTGGCAATAGGAATACAGTTCAGCCACCTTTTGTTCCCATTCTTCTTTGGCCACATATCTCATTTTTTGAACTGTCAGCCAGATAAAACTTTCATTGGGCTTTTTTGGAGCTACTAGTGTTTCTTTCCTTTCTTCCGGTGCGTGGGGATGCGAAGCAAGGCGAGCATCAATCGAAGTTAACAGGGTAAGCATTTCAGTCAATAGAGTAGTCTGGGCAAATGAAGAATCCGTTGCCTTATCTGCCTTATCCAAATAAGAAGTGATTGATTCCTTAACAACATGACTCCGAGTCAACCCATTAGCCTTAGCAAAAGAATCAAGACGCTCAAGCTCAATCTCACCCAATCGAACATTAATTGTAGCTACCATAACATCAGAATACAACCAGAATTCTTAAAACTTTCCAAAAAGGAATCAAGAAAGTAATATTGGGTAATGTGTAATCTGAAAATGGGGAAAATTTGCCTCAATCGGTAGACTTACTCCCCTTCCTTCGCTTCCTGACCTCTACCCCGTGTGTTTACTAATTATTTATGAGTATTTAAATGTATTGTTGTTATTTTTCTTTTTTTATTTTGTTTGTTTTTGTTGGTGTGTTATGTTGTGCTACTTTGGGGTGTTTTGCCTTCGTGCCCGTGGGAGAAACTTGAAAGTAGATTAGGTTTTCAAAACAACCATTGTTAGTTTAATTATGATATATTAATTTTCAACCCCCTTTTTGGTGTGAAGGGGGGCTTTATTTGTTGCTCCGGTGGGCTAGGTGGGGGTTATGATGTGCTCCCAACCTCATATTTTGCCGGTGGGGAGTCTTGGGGGTGGTTAAAAACACCCCAAAAAAGCCATTGGTGGATAAAAGAGGGGCTAAAATAGGCTAAAACAACCCAAAAGCGTATTACATTGTATCATTTTAAACTTACCATAAGTTTAAAATGCTTCGTGCTCGTGGGAGAAACTTGAAAATAGGCTCAAGGTAATAATATTCCTCGCTGAACCGTTGCAAACAACCGGGTATTAGACCCAGCGAGTAATAAAATAAAGGTAAGTTATAGTCCCAACTATATTTTCTAATATTTATAATAATTGACTAAATTACCAAAAGATTTATAAACTACCCATATTTAATAACTAATAATTATATAAACATTAATTAATTTAATTATTTGTTTTACTAATGGGGGATAAAATGAAAGTATTAAATCAAGAGTTAACCAATGAGCAGTATTTGGCTTTATTGTCCTTAGCTAAACGGATACCTGATTGGAATACTAAGACAAAAGAGTATCAAATAGAAGTTATAATGGGTATAAAGGTGTTTAAGTAGATTGTCGCCCCTCACGGAGCGACCCCACCAACGGGTTAAAATGGGGAGAAATTGAAAAATGGATAAATTAACCAAAGAAGAGGCTCTAAAGCTTCCAATAGAAGAACTAAAACAAATAAACGAAGAAATATGGGAATATTGCAAATTCCTTGATAAAATAATCAAATTCAAGGAGATTTAAAATGGAACTAACAAAATACCAAACCAGACAAAGAGTGAACTTTACCTCAACCGTAAAAGGGCTTATTACAGTTGACTGTACTATCGAAATAATTGATGCCGAGCAGGTCGTCGTCCTTCAAAAAGCTGAAGAATTGCTAAAAGAAGCTCTCAAAATTGCTCAAAAACACAGCCAAAAGGTGGATTAAATGACCCAATACGAATTTGAATTAATAAGGTTAGGGCAGGAATTGAAAGATTTGACCTCTGATGATTTTTTGATACTTATCAAAATAAGAAGGGCTTGCGGCAAATTCCACAGATTATGCGAAGACAATTGCAACCTACCGGATTTTGATTATGCCAAAATTGAAAAACAGAAAGAAAGGATAAAAAGCCTTTTTAAAGATTTGTCTGTCGGTTCTGAAATTAAACTAGACCAAATACAACAAGACCCAAGAGGCATGGAAGTTAGAAGCAATAACTATTTTGTGAATTGTTTTATTTACAAAAGAGGCTAAAATGAAAAGAGACACTAATATATGTTTCAGAGTTCCTTTTTCAACCAAAGAAGCCCACCGCAAATTAAGCGGGTTTCATAAAAGGGAGATAGTGTTTAAATTTAACAAATGGATTAAAAAACAATTGAAGGAAATAAAATGATTGAACTGAACAACAATAAACCAATTGCCATCTTGGGCAATCCCAACACCGGCAAGACTAATTTAATGTTTTTCCTTGCTTCGCTATGCTCGGCCCCTAAAAAATACTTGCTGGGATACCCTAAAAAAATGGAAGGATACATCAACCTATCGGACATTAAAGACCTTGCCCGATTGGAAAACTGTACACTTCTAATTGATGAACTAGACCAACTAATCCCCATTTATGAGAAAAAGAGTAACGAAGCACTAAAAAGGCTGCTTAAATTCACCGCTCACAACAACATTAAGCTAGTTTTTACCACCCAATTAAGCCAATTTATAACAAAAATGATGGAGGCATTAGTTCCTTGCTGGGCAATTACCGAACTAGACATTTTCAGCCTGAAAAATGGGTCCAAACCTAAACGTATCTTACTTGATTACCTCAAAATGCCCCACATTATAAACGCAGAAATTGGCATGAAACTACCTCAAGGACAATTTTGCTGGTATCAGGAACAAGCCGAACCGGGAACAAACGGAGTTTATTCCTTCCAAAATATGAATGTGGGTAAAGATTGGGGGAATAACAAGAAGCCGGAAATAAAAGAGTTAATCCAAGCGGTTAAAAATCCCGAATAAAATCCCGCCAGAAAAATGAAAAAAATCCCGACAAAAAAACATCATGTTGAAAGAATGCCAAGAATAACTGATATAAATATTTTTGATTCTCTCAGCTATGCTTTTAAAACTATAATAGAGGAAGACCAAATGACCAAGAAAAAACAACAAAATGCACAAAAAGACCAAATAGTAGCTTTAATCTTAGCGGTTGTCCTCAGTTTTTGGACGTGGACCTATACTTACCGAGAAGACGCTTGGAAGTTCTGGACTGGTATAATTATATCCACTCTCTTTTTTTGGATGTTGTTCATTCCGCCGCTGATTATCTGGTTTTGGGCAGTAATGGACACAGCCATCAAAGGGAAAAATTGGTTTGAAAACTACAACAAATAATCCTTTTTTGATTTAGGAAATCAATTTCCTTTAAACTGTTCAAGAGATGATTAAACAATTTAAGCAAAGGTCTTATTTTTTAATGTGATGAGATTGTTAGCTGATTAATTGAGTTTCATCCAAACCGTATAAGGTTAACTCTTCTCTCATTAAATTGAGCTCCGCTCCCAATTTATCCACCAAAAATTCTAACTCAAAACTGAATAAAGGTTTTCCGTCCTTGTCCAGAACTTCTTTCCCCTCAGTTATCATTTTAAGGCGGACACGATTCCAAACAAGTTGCCGGTGCATATTCCTAAAATCAACATGAAGCCGAGCTAATTCTCTGTTTTTGAACGGCGAATTTAGTTTGACAATCAATTCCTGTGCTTTTTTCATTTCTAACTGCATAATTTCCAATTTCGCTGAATTTTTGACTTCCATTATTTTAGTTGAAGGAATGTTAGCAAAAAGGTAGGATGGGAATTCTAATTCTAAATTGTTCCAATCAGCTTGAGCTTTTGCTTCCCGCTCTTTCTCAAGATTCTTCAAATGCAAATATTCATTATAATCTTCCCCGCTTAAAGAAAATTTACTTTCCACAATTGTTTCATTCATTTGTTTATCACTCCTTTTAATTCATTCCATAATTGTTCAATAACTATCTTCCGCCCATAAAAGGCAAAGGTGGATTTTTGAGCACAAGTTAACAATTTCTCTTTAACAAATTCTGACTGCTTGATTAATTTTTTTAAATCCTCTTCCGTATCTAAAAAGAGAGAAATGTGCTGCCTTGGCGTGCCGGTATCACTATCTTCCTGAAGCGATTGTTTCAATTGAGAAACGCTGTCTTTAGGGCTGTGATGGGTAAGAATTTTGTTTCTCACGGGCTGTTCTACTGACAAAAGCAAATTGCATTTTGCATACCCCCATTGAGATATAAAATTAGTGTCAAAAGTTTCAGAGATACGCATAAAATTTTTGGCACTCCTGCTTCCAATATCTACGGCTTTGGCAAGGTATTCATCCCAACTGCCATAAGAAGACAAATACAATTTGTGGGCATATATTTCATTCAATTTTTGGCCTAATTCAAAAATATTGTTGCCAATGTTCTGTTTCAATCCCAAAATTTCATCCGTTTTCTGCTTCAAATCTGTCAATTCCAATTCTTTCATCATTCGACCTCTACATAATAATATTTAACAAACCCTTCATTGTGATTATATTGATTGCTTAATTCGTATTTTATTTTGTTTTGCATCCTTAACTTTCTCAAATTGGCAAACACTGCCGACTGAGATGCCTGACCGGCCATAAAATAAACAATTTGACTTGCCGTAAACTTTCTTGGCGACCTTTCTGTGAGCCAATTTAATATTATTTCTTGGGACATATTTAAAGGTGGGGAAGACGTGTTCGGAAAAAGAGGACATGAGATAGTGTCAACCGCCTATAACGTCGCCATTAAAGGAATCTTCCCCAAAAAAAGAAAGAATCATTCCTTAATAAATTTTTTGTTCAAAAGGAGGCAAAGAGATTTTGGACGGGAAACCAAAGCTAACCCCTGCAACCCTCACGGAATTGCAAATCTCAATGCAAAGTCAGATAAGTTGAAGAAATATATAAAAGTTACCCCTTTTTTAAGGGGGCAACCAGTAAGTAAGGTGTTACTTAATGAGCTATTATCGCTACATTAAGAAAGAGTGAAAGATATTTATTCTTTTTGTTGTAATTCCCCAGTAGTCCTAAATCTGCTTAAATCATACCAGAATACATTAATATTTTTGGGATGTCTGTGCCCCCTTTTTGATTTGCTGTTCTCAACCTCATAAATTTCACCATCAAGACAAACCACATCTCTTCTCAAATTAGTTTCATTTTCAACAGCTTCAGTAATAAATTTTTTCCCTTGTTTTTGTAAGTTATAACATATTTTTGCTTTGGCTAATTCATGTGATACCCCATTTGATGGATTAAAATAAATTGCATTCTTTGGCCTACGCATATATACCACGCAGCCGGGAATATGGTACATTTTGTACACATTTGATTCATTAATGATTTTGGTAACTTTGTTCATATAGAAATTCCCTCACAATTTTTCTAAGAAAACAATGATACTTCATGTGTTCTGAAATACTTTTAAATATATGTAAATTATTTATACTATTATTTAGTTTGTTAAAATCTAAATGATGGACTAATTCCCCGTTCTTTAAGAAACGCCCAATATGTTTTTCCATTACTAACTGGTGTTCTTTAACATACCCTCTAAGATTTTTGTTTGGGTGATTTGGTTGGTGTATATCAATATACCCAGAACTAGATATTGTTCTTCCTCCGTTCCACTTGGGACTATCTCCACCCTTTAACCCAGCATTACCTTTATTTAATTCGCCTAATTTGTTCCCCTTTTTAAAACCAATTAATTTATGCCAATTTTTAGGAAGTTTACCTTTTAATTGTTTAGAAATTGCTTTATTATTACATTCTTTAGAACAAGTTTTTCGTTTCCAGCTATGATATAAGGCAATAGACTCTTTCCCACAAATATTACATATATATTTGAGCCATTCCTGTTTCTCAGATAAAGACAACTTTTTCATCACAGTTATAAGCAAGATTAGCTATTTAATAGTTATGGCAATGGCAAACAGCAAAGGATATATTGAACGGCAGGGAAGAATTAATAATCATTCAAGTTTGGACAAACATAAACTAGACCGGTGGCTGGTGAAAGATGATAAAGGAATGGGCAAGATAGTTATCTGCAATGTTTACACCAATCCCGAACTGATTAATAAAAAAGTTAGATTAAAAATTGAAGTTTTGTGAATAGTAATATTTATTAATAAACCAATTTTAGTTTTTAAAATGGTTTTTGAAGATATAACTAGGTTTGGGTTCAAATGCCAAAAATGCTTATTTGTTTGGAAGCCAAAACGAAGTGAAGGTTCTTCCTGCCCAAAATGTTCTGGAAGGGAAAGATTTAAATAGTTTGTGTGTATCACAATACTATGGAACTCAAAATAACTAAATTCTTATGTGACAAATGCTCTTCGGCATTCCAATATGTTACCAAAAAATACCGGGTTTGCCGCAGGTGTGGCAATAAGGAGAAAATAACTAATGACAAGGCTGAACAATAACAGCGAAATCATTCACGGCTCACGGAAAAACCCAAAAAACAAATGGCTGATTAAATGCAAAGGCGGGACTTCCTATATATTTGTGGGAGTGATTAATTTGCCTTTGAGATTTGCAGGAAAACAAGCCACAATAAAAGTAGAATTTGTCAAACAAAAGAGAATAAAAAACACAGAGGTAATCAACAATGGAAACAGGAAAAATTGAAAAAAAAGAAATGAAAGAAGGAATCGGGCAAAGTGGGAAACCGTATAAAATGTATATTTATACCATTAACGGGCAAAAGTATAGTACATTCTCGGATGATGAATTGAAAGTTGGTGAGAGTATAGATTTTTCTTTTGAGCAGAATGACAAATACAGAAATTTGAAAGCTTTTTCCCGCAAAGCTGCCGACCCAGAATTTAAGATTCAAGTGGAAAAAGTGGAAGATTATTCTCCCGCAACTAATATTCAATCTATTGGAAGTCTGAAAGTTAAAATAATTGAAGCCAGAGATTTTGTCACTTTTGAAAGAGCGTTAAATCAATTTGGAAGCGAACATAATGTTAAATTTACTCAAACTCATGTGAATGTGGTTCAATCCGGCGGACAATGGGAGCAGGTTTATACTGCAATTATTTTTTATGGAAATTAAAAAAACGTGCAAAATATACTACTACTGTTATTTTCATAATAAAAACCACACAATAAAAGAATTAGAAGAATTAAAAATAAAAAGACAGGGGAAGAAAAATAATGCCATTCCAATGTGATGTTTGTGGTGAGGAAGTGAGTTATAGTGAGAAATGCTTTAAATTAAGGAATGGTGCTGAAATAGTTATATGCAAACCTTGTTGGAGAAAACAAAAATGACAACCAAACACAGCGAAATAATTGAAACTGTAAGAGAAAAAACAAATTGGGAATTTGAGAAATGGCAGGAAAATAATAATGAAGCTCACGTAGATGGAATTGACTTATATCTGAGGGATTTGAAATTAATCCTCCAGATTCAGGCAGAAGAAATATTTGAAGATTTGAAAAAAAGTCCAATTCATAATGACCATGATGCTTTTTGCAACAAAATAGATGGATTGTGTGAAAAATTAGTTTTCTTAAAAAAGAAATGGGTTGGTGACTGGTAATAACAAATCCTAAAACTGATTTATATGAACAGGAGTGTATTGAGTTAGATAGAGCTAGATTTAATCTGAATAAATATGTTAAGCAAAAAAGAAAGAAATGGGTTGGTGAATAAATGAGATACGGAAAAAGATGTAAATGTGGGCATGGAGAAAAAACACATTACTGTTCGGACGGCTGTGAAGCAGGATGTGTTGGAATAAATACTGAATGGGGGAAAACACATTCTCATCGATTGTGTGGATGTAAGGAATTTAAACAATGAAACAAATACTAAATAAAAAAGAAATTGAATTAATGAGTGCAGTTAGAGATGGATGGATTGGCAAACTGAGAAATTTAAAATTAAATAAAAAAAAAGCTGAGAAAGGTATTGAGTGGTTATATAATTTAGCAGGATTGAAAAAACCAAAAATAATTTTTTTAAGTTCCCCTTTAGGAGTTCAATATGGAGCTAATTTACTGAGCCAAGTGGAGAGGCAAGTGAGGAGCCAAGTGAGGAGCCAAGTGGAGAGCCAAGTGGAGAGCCAAGTGTGGAGCCAAGTGTGGAGCCAAGTGAGGAGCCAAGTGAGGAGCCAAGTGAGGAGCCAAGTGGAGAGCCAAGTGGAGAGCCAAGTGTGGAGCCAAGTGGGGAGCCAAGTGTGGGACCAAGTGGAGAGGCAAGTGGGGAGGCAAGTGGAGAGCCAAGTGTGGAACCAAGTGTGGG
>C687J35021_10000691_pt1 | contig 26181 bp, 19 predicted proteins | sample RifCSPhighO2_12_FD_35021 | JGI IMG/M metagenome (IMG submission 35021) | reverse complement strand
GCGTCGACCAGGTGCACGCCCAGGTCGACAAAGTGTTGCGCCACCGCGCTCTTGCCGCTGCCAATGCCGCCGGTTAGGCCAAGAATCCAGGGTTTCATAGTCCGTACATTTTATGCCGTAGAATAATGCGGATTGTAGAGCACCCGGTCGGGGGATGGCGAACCACGTGGCGTCTGCCTATTGCGGGCAGGCCGTGCGGTATCGCGCGGCCTCTATGGTCTGCATTAGGGGCGACGGTAGGGCTGGTGCGCACGGCGCACCCTACGGGGCGACCCTAGCAGGCCGTTGAAAAACGTAGGCGAGGCGGGCAAGACAATACCGATGGCGGCCCCACAAAAACAGGCGAGGAAGCGGAGTTTACGAGTTGTAAATGAGTATTCCGAGCCTGTTTTTAACGCAGTATTGCCAACGCAGCTAGTTTTTCAGCGACTTGTTAGCGAAACCCGGCGATCTGCAGATAACCACTGGTGATCTGCTCGCCCCAGAGCAGGGCGATCCAGCCGGCGATGGCCAGNTANGGGCCGAAGGGGATCGGTGTGCTGGTCTCTGCGTTGCGCAGGCGCAGCATGATCAGCCCGAGCACCGCACCGACCAGGGAGGACAGCAGNATGGTCAGCGGCAGCACCTGCCAACCGCCCCAAGCTCCNAGCATGGCCAGCAGTTTGAANTCGCCATAACCCATGCCTTCCTTGCCGGTGATCAGCTTGAACAGCCAGTACACCGACCACAGGCTCAGATAGCCGGCCACCGCGCCCCAGAGCGCGTCTTCCAGGCTGGTAAACAGGCCGAAGTGGTTGAGGATCAAGCCCAGCCACAGCAGCGGCAGCACCAGAGCATCCGGCAGCAGCTGATGATCGGCGTCGATCAGGCTCATCGCCAGCAATCCCCAGGTCAGCAGCAACATGCCGCCGGTCTGCCAGGTAAAGCCGAAGTGCCAGGCGATATATGCCGAGAGCAGGCCGCAGGTCAGCTCCACCAGGGGGTAGCGCTTGCTGATCGGCGTCTTGCAGCTGGAGCATTTGCCGCGCAGAAACAGATAACTAAGCACCGGGATATTTTCCCAGGGCTTGATCTCGTGGCCGCATTGCGGGCATTTCGAGTTGGGCAGCACCAGATTGAAGGTCGCCCCGCGAGCCTCCGCCGGCAACTCAAGCACTTCACGAGCCTGCTCGCGCCAGTCGCGCTGCATCATCAGCGGCAGGCGATAGACCACTACGTTGAGGAAGCTGCCGATCAATAAGCCGATCAGCAGTGCGCATAAAACAAAGGCCAGCACATGGCTGGCCAGAAAGTCGATCACTGGCATAGGTTAAACAACGGCACCGAGCTGGAAGATAGGCAGGTACATGGCGATGATCAGGCCGCCAACCAAGACGCCGAGTACCGACATGATCAGCGGCTCCATCAGGGCGGTCAAACCGTCGACGGCGTTGTCGACCTCCGCCTCGTAATAGCTGGCCACCTTGTCGAGCATCATATCCAGTGCCCCGGATTCCTCACCAATGGCGGTCATCTGGATGGCCATGGAAGGAAATACCCCCGTACTGCGCATAGAGAAGTTCAACTGCATGCCGGAGGTCACGTCCTGCTTGATCTTCAGTACGGCATCCTTGAAGACAATATTGCCGGTTGCGCCTGCCACCGAATCTAGCGCCTCCACCAGGGGTACACCTGCGGCGAAGGTGGTAGCCAGGGTGCGGGCATAACGCGCCACCGAAGACTTGTAGATGATATCGCCGACAATGGGCGCTTTCAGCGCCATACGGTCTATCCAGTTCCTGAATTTCTCGGAGCGCTTTTTGGCTTCCGTCAGAGCAAAGGCGCTGGCGAACAAGATAAGTAGGATAACGAACCACCACGCTTGCAAGCCTTGCGAGATGCCGATCACGAACTGGGTGAACGCGGGTAACTCTGCGCCAAAGTTGGCAAATACCGACTCGAATTGCGGTACCACCTTAATCAGCAGAATGGCCGAAACGATAATGGCCACTACGACTACCGCGATGGGGTAGTTCATGGCCTTCTTGATTTTGGCCTTGAGCGCTTCGGTCTTTTCCTTGTAGGTGGCTACCCGGTCCAGCAGGTTTTCCAGGGCACCGGCCTGTTCACCAGCGTCGACCAGGTTGCAGAACAGGTCGTCGAAGTATTCGGGGCGGGTGCGCAGGGCGGCGGCAAAGCTGTTGCCCGAGGCCACGTGTTGTTTGATGTCATCCACCAGCTTGCGCATATTCGGGTTATCTACACCTTCGGCAATGATGTCGAATGACTGCAGCAGGGGTACGCCAGCTTTCATCATCGTGGCCATCTGCCGCGCGAACAGGGCTATGTCCATAGGCGTGATTTTCTTGCCACGGCCGAACAGAGACTCGGACTTTTTACGGACCTTTAGTGGGTTGATGCCTTGCTTGCGCAATTGTGCTTTTACCAGAGCCGGGTTTTGACCGCTGGCTTCACCTTTTACCTTGGCACCTTTCTTGTCGGTGCCTTCCCACGCGAAGGTGCTGGTTTTTATTGCTTTCACGGCCATCGGTTAGTCCTTAGTCACGCGGTTCACTTCTTCGAGGCTGGTTATGCCCTGCATGGCTTTTAGCAGCGCGGAGGTACGCAAATCATTAAAGCCGTCTTTACGCATCTGCACGGAAATATCAATGGAGTTTCCTTCTTCCATGATAATCCGCTGCAGGGCTGGCGTGTTTTTAACCACTTCATAAATACCGACACGACCTTTGTAGCCGTCGTTGCAGTTTTCACAGCCGACGGGGCCGTAAATCTTGAAGGTGCCCAGCTTGTCTTCCGGGAAACCTTCCTCGAGCAAAGCTTCCCTTGGGATCTGTACTTCTTTCTTGCAGCTGTTGCAAAGCTTGCGGGCCAGACGCTGAGCGATAATCAGGTTGACCGAGGTGGCGATGTTGAACGATGGCACGCCCATATTGCGTAGGCGGGTCAGGGTTTCCGCTGCGCTGTTGGTGTGCAGGGTGGACATCACCATATGCCCGGTTTGCGCGGCCTTGACCGCGATGGAGGCTGTGTCCAGGTCGCGGATTTCACCGACCATGATGATGTCCGGGTCCTGGCGCAGGAAGGCTTTAAGCGCGGCGGTAAAGTCCATGCCCTGTTTGGGGTTGACGTTGACCTGGTTGATGCCTTCTAGGTTGATCTCTACCGGATCTTCGGCCGTGGAGATATTCACGTCCACGGTGTTGAGGATATTCAGGCCGGTATACAGGGAGACGGTTTTGCCCGAACCGGTGGGGCCTGTGACCAGAATCATGCCCTGGGGTTGCTTGAGGGCGGCCATATACAAGTCTTTCTGCGCGGGCTCATAGCCCAGGGCGTCGATGCCCATCTGTGCGCTAGCCGAGTCGAGAATTCGCATCACGATTTTCTCACCCCACAGGGTGGGGCAGGTACTGACCCGGAAGTCGATGGACTTGCTCTTGGAGATGCGCATCTTGATCCGGCCATCCTGCGGTTTGCGCCGCTCGGAAATATCCAGACCTGCCATAACCTTCAGCCGAGCGGAAATGCGCGGTGCCAGCTGCACGGGGGGACGGGCAATCTCCTGCAGAATGCCGTCGGTGCGGAAGCGTACGCGGTAGTTCTTTTCATAAGGTTCGAAGTGCAGGTCTGATGATCCGCCCTTGATTGCATCCAACAGCATCTTGTTGACGAAGCGAACAACCGGGGCGTCATCGGCCGCATTGCCTTCGCCTTTGTCCTGGGAATCATCGTTGACGGCTTCGACATCCAGGCCATCCAGATCGACATCTGCCAGGTCTTCCATACCGCTGCTGGCGTTGTCGAAAAACTTGTCGATGGCATCGCCAAGCTTGTCGTCCTCTACCAGGATCGACTCGGTTGTCATCCCGGTGGAAAACTGGATATCCGTAATGGCCTGGTGATTGCTTGGGTCCGATACCGCAATAAAGAGCTTGTTGCCGCGGCGCCACAAAGGCAGCACACGGTGCTGTTGAATAAGCTTTTCGCTGACCAGATCCTTGGGTTGCGTCTCTTTATCGATACTACTGAGATCGACAAAGGCCACGCCGAACTGTTCGGAGGCAAGCTCGGCAAGGGCGCGGCTCTTGACCAGCTTGTTCTGCACCAGATAGGTAACCAGCGAGAGCTTGTTGCGCTGTGCCTGTTGTTGCGCCTGATGGGCGGTTTTTTCATCCAATAACTCGGCCAGCACCATCTGCTTGGCCAGGCCGGAGAGCGATACGCTGTCATTCATACAAGATTCTCACTTCGGATGCCTGCCTTATAACGCAGCCGGTCGACGCTGCCAAATGGCGCGTGCACTATCGGGGGCCGCAAGCATCGAATGCTGCGTCACCACGCATTTTGCGGTGGCTTAGTTGGCGTACATGAAAAATCTATGGTTACTATAGGTCAGCTTTGGCGTGCAATTATTGATCTATCTTGCGCTTGAAGCCTGTAGACGCCGAATTTCACTTTATTTGGTCTCTCTCTCTGAAGCTTTTTGGTGGTTGAGCGCATCGGGTTTGGATGTCCGCTTCTCTGCTCAGTATTACTGGGTACCTGCGCCCTTATGTCGCCCACGCCGCTATCTAGGTAGCGAGCAACTGGTCAACCGCGCTAGGCAGGTCTTGTGTCAGAGTATTGATCGTTGCTTGCGGGTTTTACGGCTGTTCGTAAGCGGAGTCCAGGCCAGGAAATTCGTGATTAGCCCGGCTCGTGCCTTGCCATACAGGCCCTTAGGGTCTCGCTGCTCGCACTCCTCTAAGGGCGTGTTGATAAAAACCTCAATAAAATTAGCGTCCCCTATCGGCTTGCGCGCGAGTTCCCTCTCGCGCCTGAATGGCGAGATAAAGGCCGTAATCACCAACAGGCCTGCATCAGTAAACAGGCGAGCCACTTCGGCAACGCGTCGGATGTTTTCCTGCCTGTCGGCATCGCTAAAGCTGAGGTCGCGCACAGGCCTTGGCGCAAATTGTCACGGTCGAGCAAATAGGTGTGTTGTCCGCGCTCTACCATTGTCAGCTCCAAGGCTTTAGCAATGGTCGACTTGCCTGCGCCGCTTAAACCGGTAAGCCACAGTACTACCGGCGGTTGCCCTTTGAGCGCTGCGCTGAATCAACAGCTGTCTTATGATGAATTAAAAATTGTCCATTTGTTATTACCTTCTGGTTCTGAAGCTCGGTAGATAAGCTGAATCTGTCATGTGGATAAAATTGATCCCCCCGCCCCGAGCGGGTTATGGCTCTCATGCTTGGACGACTCTCTGCATGGTTCGGCCTGCGCCATGGCAGGCTACCGTCGCCCTTGAGGTAGGGGCGAGCCGGATTTCAGCGGTGTGTCACGGTATTGGGCGGACGCCGCTCCGCATCTATCGTAATATGCAGCTACTCAAGCGGCAGTTCGCGCAGGTCACTTTTCATTGAATATCCAGCACATCAATCCCTTGGCCATTATTCACGCATTGGTCAAGCATCACTACCTATTGGGTCAGCTTATCAAACGCGATGTACTGCTGCGCTATCGTGGTGCCTATTTCGGGCTGTTGTGGGTATTCCTGAATCCGCTGATCATGCTGGGCATCTTCGTTTTTGTGTTCGGCTACATCTTTCAGGCGCGCTGGCCAGCTCAGTACAGCGAGCTGCCCTTTGCCATCAATCTGTATTGTGGCCTTATTGCGTTCAACATCTTCGGCGAGGCCATATCGCGTTCGCCATTGGCAGTTCGCAGCCAGTCCAGCTATGTGAAGAAGATCATCTTCCCTGTTGAAATCCTGCCGATGGTTCCGCTTGGCGCTGCCCTGGTGCATGGGACGTTCAACTTCCTGATTCTTATTGCCGCCCTGCTGTGGGCGGGCCATTTTTCGGCGCAGATCATCCTCTACCCGTTGCTCTTGCTGCCCTTGCTCTTGCTGGCTCTCGGTGCCTCCTGGTTTCTCGCTGCGTGGGGGGTGTTTATCAAGGACATGGCACAGATCGTCCCACTTTTGGTGCAGATGCTATTTTTCCTTTCGCCGATTCTATACACGGCCAGTATGGTTCCCGAAGCCGTGCGTCCCCTCTACGACCTCAACCCCATAGGTGCGGTGATCGAAGCTTGCCGTGCAGCGGTTTCTGGAACCACTATAGGCTGGATCTCCTGGAGTGTTTCCCTGGGGGTAGGGGTTATCGCTGCGGTGCTCGGGTACGCCTTCTTTCAGCACAGCAGGGATGAGTTTGCCGATGTCCTCTGATATCGCGATTTCGGTTCGCAACCTCAGCAAGACCTACCGCATTTTCGGCCACCCCGGGGACCGCATCAAGCAGGCGCTCACTCTCGGGCGTGTACCTTTTCACCGCGAATTCACCGCCCTTAAGGATGTCTCATTCGAGATTAAAAAGGGCGAGACCGTAGGCATCATCGGTCGCAATGGCTCGGGCAAGAGCACCCTGCTGCAGTTGCTGTGCGGCATTCTAAAGCCAAGCTCCGGCTCCGTGACGGTCAATGGGCGCGTTTCCGCCTTGCTGGAACTGGGTGCTGGCTTCAATCCGGAGTTCACTGGACGGGAGAATGTCTATTTCCAGGGAGCCCTGATGGGCTTCACAAGGCGACAGATGGAAGAGCGCTTCGATGATATTGCCGCCTTTGCCGATATAGGCGAGTTTGTCGATCAGCCCGTGCGGATGTATTCAAGTGGGATGTTTGTTCGGCTGGCATTTGCTGTTGCCATTCATATGGAGCCCGAAATTCTGGTGGTCGATGAGGCGCTCGGTGTGGGCGATGCTGCTTTTCAGAGCAAGTGCTTTCAGCGCATCAGTGCAATCCGTGAGGGTGGTGGGTCTATCCTGCTTGTTACGCACGCGACCGAACAAGTTGCCCACTTTTGTGATCGTGCCGTGCTACTGGATAAGGGGAGCCTGATTTCATGTGGTGACACTGCAACAGTCCTCGCCTATTACATCAACCATTTAGGGCTGACTACAGAGAAGTCAGGTGCGGGCAGTTTAGCGATAGAGTCAAGTAACATCGGAGCAGATGAGCAATTTCATTGCAATTTAGCCTACAACCACAATGAGACTCGCTGGGGGGGAGGGGGAGCAACGATCACCGATGCTCACTTTTTTCAAGATGGTCGTAAAGACCCCGCCACATTCTTAGCTGGACTTGCAACCGAACTTCGGCTTTCCATTCGATTTCATTGCAATATTGGAAGTCTCATCTATGGGCTAACAATTAAAACTAAGGAGGGAGGGGTGGTTTTTAGCGCAAATTCTCGAGATATTCTCGGGCCCTCACATACCCCATCGCAGATGGCCGGTGACAGTGTGCAGATAAGTTTTCAGTTCAACCCGTTTCTCGATGCTGGTAGCTATTTGATCTCCGTAGGGGTTGCTAGTGAAACACCATCAGGGCTTCTTCCTCATGATCGTCGCTACGACTCGTTAGTGTTTCGTATTGAACACCCGCTTTCTCCAGTAGGCAGCATCGATATGAATCCTTCACTCCATATAATTTCTGGTCCCGCATGAGCCAATACTACTCGTTTGATACAGTGCGCCGGGTGTGGTTGCCCCCTGCCTCAGAATCATTCCCTTATTCGGATGGCGATGAGTCCGAAGATTATCTTTTGTCTACACTGAAAGCGGTCAGGGACGTAAGCTCTAAATCTTCAGAAATACTTAACGCTATTCGCGATTGGCCAAGTGAGTATCATCTGAGTCCGGTGCGTCACAACCTTTTACGGTCCTTTGAGTTCAAAGCTACTGATCGCATCCTTGAGTTGGGCTGTGGGTGTGGCTCTATCACTCGTTATTTGGGTGAGACTGGTGCAACTGTCATCGCCGTTGAAGGAAGTCTGCGTCGAGCGGAAATTACGGCCGAGCGTTGCCGTGATCTGCCTAATGTCGCCGTCTATTGTGAAAATATCGCCAATTTTAGCCATGCCGACCGATTTGATTACGTTACCCTTATAGGGGTGCTGGAATACGCACCGCTCTTTATTCAGACGGCCAATCCAGTTCAAAAGTGTCTTGAAATTGCTAGGTCATTTCTCGCCGATGAGGGGGCGTTGATTCTTGCAATTGAGAATCAGCTCGGGCTTAAATATTTTGCAGGTAGTGAGGAAGATCACATGGGTAGCCCATTTTTTGGGCTGCATGATCTTTATACGGCGCACACTCCTGTGACGCTTGGTCGGCATGCTTTGATGGAGCGGTTACATGCTGCTGGTTTGGGTAAAGTGCAGTTTTACTACCCATTTCCTGATTATAAATTACCAACAGTTTTGCTCTCCGAGTCTGCCTTATTTCATCCAGAGCTTCGTGTTGCCGATCTCCTAGCGCGGACCATGTCTGGGAAGCGTGGTGGTGAGTATCGCTCAATGCATGAGGGGTTGGCTTGGCGTGCTGTCGCGGAAAACCAGTTAGCTGGGGAGTTGGCAAACTCTTTCCTGATTTTTGCTCGACGAGAAGGCGATAGCCCGTCTCTAGATTGGCTTGCCAAATCGTTTACCACTTCTAGGCGCAGTCAATTTTGGACTGAGACGGCCATTAAGCAGAGTGCTGGAAAATTAATGGTGCGTAAGGTTTCTTTGGATACACCGACTCAAGGAGAGATAGAAGCTTCGTTGTTTTTCAATAATCCTACGGACAGCGTTTACATTCAAGGCCAGCTGTGGGTTGTTGGGTTGTGGAAGCTGCTGGCTGTTAATGCGGCTCCTGAAGAGGTCGGTGCGTGGCTGCAGCCATGGTTGGCTTTTCTGCGGAGTCATGCTGTTGGGGAGGCGGGTAGCTCATCCAGTCTTGATTTCTTACTGCCCGCCAACTTTGTGGACTGTACGCCGTTCAATCTCATTCTGGGCGAAGATAAATCTTTCTACTTTATCGATGCTGAGTGGGTTGCGGCTGAGCCAGTGGCTGCTTTCTGGGTTGTGATTAGAGGGTTTCTATTTTCTATCCATGGAGCTCTTGTTTCCTTGCCGTTGGGGGCGATAGTTGTATCCGATTTTATAGAGTCCGGGCTTCGATCTTGCGGGGTGCATATTGAGAAGGCTCACTGGGAAAAAGCGATTCAGCTCGAAAATAAATTTCAGGCTGTTGTTAGTGCGGCGGCCCCGTTAGGGGGTATTGATCATATGCTCCAGGGGACTCTTGGTGAGCTTTGCCCCATGCTGATAGGCATCCAAGATTATGATCTCATATCAAGAGAGTTGGCGAGGCTGCCAGATGGCTTGGTAGATGTTTCTGGGCGAATTCGGGCTTTGCAGGTTGGTAGTGGTGCGAAGACCGAGTCAAGTTTGGTTGCTGAAATAGAAAGAATTAAAGGTAGCATGTCGTGGCGTATAACGGCACCCTTGCGAACTGTTTTTAATCTTAGTAGGTGTCTGTTGTATAAGCTATTGCGTTAGTTTGTTGCTGTTGTTTAAGTTTTCGAATGTGGCGATGATATATTTGTAGTCAGGGGTTGGTTTTTCAGTGGGGTGCGTTTTTGTGATTTGTGTTCTTGGCTTCTTTTTCTTGTTGTGCTGAGTTGGTGCGGTATTTGTGGTGTGTGAGGACTTTAATTAACTAGAAGTGCTTGATGCCTTGGGTTGGCTTCTTTATGGAGATTTTGAATGTTAGTTTGGTTGGCTTTTCTCTTGCGTAACTCAAGGCGTTTTAATACGTTGATGGTATGGCTTTTGCGTCTTGATGTTGAATTTGTTTGTAAGGTTGCTCGAGTTGAGAGTGTTTTTCATTGTTTTTACGGCGCGCCTTGCCAGGTGTATATATCTAGATGTGCTGAGTTTTTGGGGGAACACGTTCATGAAGAAACACTCTGGTTGGCACCGTCTGCATGACAGTATGTTTTTTTCCTTGGCAACGCTTTTAGGCTTGATTCGAGGTCGGCGGCCGGCAGAGCTATTTGGCAAAGCTTACCGTTTATGGGAAAGAGTCGGAACCGCCGGCCTTTTGCGTAAAGTATGGTGGATGGGATATGCCACCTTTGGTTATGCGCGCTGGGTAAAGCGCTTTGATACATTGGATGATGCTGCTCAGCGAGCGATCCTTGTTCGTATAGATCAGCTTGCTCGTCGCCCTCGTATCTCAGTCCTCATGCCAACCTATAATTCGTCGGAGCGCTGGCTACGGCAGGCTATCGATTCAGTTCGTGACCAACTCTACCCGGATTGGGAGCTTTGTATCGCCGATGATGCATCGCCTCAGCCTCATGTTCGAAAAGTGCTTGAGGAGTATGAGCGCTTAGATGAGCGGATTAAGGTTGTATTTCGTGAATGCAATGGTCATATTTCGGCTGCATCAAATAGCGCTCTTGAATTAGCCTCTGGTGAGTTTGTGGCGCTGCTGGATCATGACGACGAATTGCCGGAGCATGCCCTTTATATGGTAGCCATCGCCCTCAATGAAAGGCCGGATCTCGACTTGATTTATAGCGACGAGGACAAGATTGACATGCATGGGCGTCGTTTTGGGCCATATTTCAAGCCTGACTGGAACCCTGATCTGCTAACCGCACAGAATATGATTAGCCATCTTGGCGTTTATCGTACAGGAATCCTTCGGTCTGTTGGCGGATTTCGGGAAGAGTTGGAGGGGTCCCAAGATTGGGATGTTGCTCTCCGTGTTATTGAGCGGACTACCCCGGCCCGTATTTGGCATATTCCTCATATACTTTACCATTGGCGTGCAGTGACGGGCTCGACTGCGATTGGGCATGAAGAAAAGCCCTACGTTTTAAATGCTTCTCAGCGCGCAGTCCGAGAGCATGTGCAGCGCACTAATCAATTGGCTTCTGTGGAACCTGCTTTTAGCAGCTTTGTTCGAGTCCGCTATGAGCTTCCCAGTCCGGTGCCGCGAGTTTCAATTATATTGCTTGGTGATGCGGGTAAATCAGAAGAACTGATTAGTCGTACTTGTTATCCAGCATTAGAAGTACTCCGATGCACTCCTGATGAGGGTGGTGCGCTTGCCGATGCAGTTAACCAGGTGGCCAAAAAGGCTAGAGGCGAGCTACTTTGCTTTCTTAGTGCCGGTGTTCTGCCGGAAACAGAGGATTGGTTAGCGGAGCTGGTCGGGCATGCTTGGCGTGCGGGGGTTGGGGGGGTTGGTCCTATGCAGCTGGATGCCAATGGTAGGATTTTTGGGGCTCTCACGGTGCTATGTGAAACTCCAGGGGAAGAGCGAGTCTCTTGGGGTTTTTACCAGGGTATGCCTCATCAGGAGGCCAGTGTGGCGGGGCGCGCTGGTCTTCAGCAGAATGTGACTGTCTTCGCTCCGGGTTGCTTAGTCGTGCGCACTGCGACTTTCTGGCAGCTGAATGGGTTGGACGCTAAAGAGTTTCCTAATACATTTTTTGAGTATGATTTTTGCCTGCGTCTTATTCAGGCAGGATACCGTAATGTCTGGACCCCCTATGCTCGTACAAGGCATATAAGTGCTCTAAAGACTTCGTTAAATGTTCCCGGTCCGCAAGAGGTGGAGCGATTCCGGGCGCGGTGGCGAAAATTTATCAGTCACGACCCGGCGCATAACCCTAACCTTACCTGTGGTGGGGAATCGCCGTTCCCTGCTTTTCCCCCGCGAGTTGATAAGCATTGGCAGTAGGGGTGTTGCCAGTCCCGCTGCATGCGTGCGTCAATGTTTTTGTGCGCTCGTTGGGAGCGCTTTTTCTTGGGTGGCAAGCGCAGTTTGTACAAACGTCATATGGCTGCGGATACAGTGCGAGTCTTTCGTGTAATCAAATCGGCGGGCTTAACCTCAGCTATATTTTTTAAGCCAGTTGTGCTGGCAAGGGCCTGTGTGAAGATTTACTCCATCTATAATGCCAGCTGAAAATGCTCTGAACTTTGCAAGGCGTTGTCTTTCTAGTAGCGTCATCAATGCCAAACCTAGGAGTAAGCGTATTGAGCGGCGGATGCACCATCCGGGCTCTGTACGCCAATAGCCGGCCACTGTGATTAGTGAGTTGCGAGTAATATAGTATTTACGCAGTGGTGAATGACTTGGCATAACACCGAGAAAAGGTATGTAGGGGCCGTTCGAATCACCCACGCTATGTTTCATTACGGGTTTGCGCGCAATCACAACGTGGTGGCCATGCGCTCGCATACGGAGACAAAACTCATGATCGACTTGATCGATGAAGTAGTCCTCGCGAAAGCCTCCAATACACTGCGCTGCGGCGACATTAACCAAACTTCCGGATGTTATGACGGTCTTTTGCTCTAGCCACTCATACTCACCAGGGCTCCCTTCTGGAACTTTTGTCCTGCCGTTACGAGGATCTAGATAGTTGCCTCCAATAACTGCGGGCTCTAAGTGGCAGGCGGCCGTTGTCCGGAGCAGTGTCTCCACAGTGTTGGAGTAACACGATGTGTCTTGGTCGAGAGTTAATAGCCACTTGCTGCCGAGTTCTAGGGCAAACTCTAGTCCTGTGTTCAGCGCCTTGGCGATTCCGGTATTTATTCCGTTTTCAACTATGAATACATGCTTTTCACGCGAAATCAAGGTTTTCAGTTGAAGTGTGCAGCACCCTCCGGGGGTATTGTCCACCACCACCAAGGCTTCTACTTGGGGAAGCAGCGTTTGTAAGCGCTCCTCGAAACCCTGATCGGGGAAATAAGCCACTACCACGGCACAAATGCTATTTGTTGTACGCGGTGTTTGCGTATCGCAGGTCGGGGGGAAGGTACTCAAAAGCCCTCCGTAAGCCAGCGCCAAGTACGTGCGATCCCCGCTGATAACGCCATCTCCGCTTTCCAGCCCGTCTCCTCTGCGAGGCGCGAACTGTCCAGGACGATGGCGCGCACATCGGTGTTCGGTGCCGATTGGTGAATCACAGGGATAGTGCGATCCGTCGTTTCACGGCAGAGTCTGATCAGGGTGGCTATGGATACACCGCTACCCGAACCGGCATTATAGGGCCCGGTTGCCTGTGGAGTGTCGATAAGTCGGCGGCATGCGTCCACTGCATCGTCGATATAGAGGTAGTCGCGCACGGCACTGCCGTCGCCGCGAATCTCGATAGGGTCACCCCGTCTGGCTTTCTCCAGGATGGTGCGCACGATGCCGAAGCCGGCACGCAACGGTTGTCCTGGTCCATATAGGTTGGACGGGCGGAGGACGGCGAGTGAAGTATTGTGGCTATGGGCGAAGGTGGTGAAGAATGCCTCCTGCGATACTTTTCCCGCCGCATGGCAGGAAATCGGCGATGTCCCGTGTTGCTCACCCACTGGGAGGTGTTGCGGGTTGCCATAGAGCGATCCGCCGCTGGAAATGAACAGCAGGCGCGCTGGTGGCGTTGACTCCATGATACCGAGCAGTCGCGCGGTAGGCAGTAGGTTTTGTTCGATCTCCGAAAGCAGGCTGGCAGAGGCGCTGCCGGGAGTGCTGTTGGCAGCAAGATGTACGACCGTGTCACAGGTTTTGAGTAGTGGCGCGACGATGAGTGCCTCGTCTTGGGACCCGCAGTGATAGCGTATTCCAGCTCGTTGACCTGGTTCGACTCCGCGAGCGAGCACGTGCACTTCCCGGTCGTCGGCGGCGAGGGTGCGGGCTAGCGCTGTGCCGAGAAAACCTGTACCGCCGATTAGGAGAATGCCTCGTCTGGTCATGGCCGTGCTTCCAACAAATCGTGGTACGCCTGTAGGCAGCGCTTGGCACAATCATCCCAGGTGCCAATATGTTCGCGTATCCAGGCCTGCGCCTGATGTCCTATTCGCTTGGCTACCGTCGGATCTTCCGCCTGCTCCAAGGCTTGGATAAGTTCTTCGCGGTTACCCACTAGCCAGCCTGTTTCACCATGGAGGATTAGGTCGCTATGGCCGGGAATGCAGCTGGCGATAACCGGCAACCCGGCTGCCATTGCCTCTATCATGACTTGCGGGCGGCCTTCATCGTGGCGGCTGAGGGTCAGGAGGCCAGCTGCGTGCGGGAAGTGGGTTTCGCGCAATGCTTTTGGATTGGTGGCACCGTGCTGGTCCATCCAGTCGGGCAGCTCAAGTGTTTCTTGCATGGGGCCGAGTAAGTGTAGGTGTCGAGCCTTGCCGAACAGGCCTGCACCCCAGGCGGGAAGATCACCGAGCTTGCTGCGCGTGATGCGCGATACGACCAGCCAGTCGCGTGAGTTGTCCGCTGTTGAGCGGGCCACATCGAACCACTCCGGATTCACGCCGAAGGGGGAGGGGCGGACTTCTGCGATATCACCAAAACGTTTCCACAGCGGTTCCGCCATCCATTCCGCATTGGGTGCCAGTATGGCGCGTCGCCGCGAAAGCGCTCGGCGTAGCAGGGCGGTCATACCCGGCAGGCGCAGCAGGCCAAAGTCGCTACCCAGTACACTGATCAGCACGGGCCGGCCGTCGTTTGGTAGGCCGAGGGCGAGTTGTAGCCAGTTGACGTGATAGACGTCCGGCACCGCGCGCAGGCCAGCGGTATGCAGGCGGCCAAGAATGCCCCGTGCATGGATAAGGCCGGAGAGCGGACTAGTACGCAGAAGGTGGGCGATACCGCCGCGCTCCGACATATGCTTGAGCCATGCAGCCTCAGTCGGTGTTGTGGCCGTTTTACCGTTGCTTGAGGCGACACCCGGTGGTGCCCATAGCGATAAATCCACCTCACCGCTTCGAACCAATGCAGCTTGCAGGTCGAAAATAAAGCGGCCGCGCCAATCATGAGCATCATGCGGCCAGGATGTGCTGGCCATCATGACTTGTAGGAGGGGCAGTGCTTGGCTGCCTGCGCGGGAGTCACTCATCTTGTTGTGGGTGTCTGGGTTCAAGTGGCTCATATTGGGGGCGATACATAAGCGCGGTAATTTGTTCTGAAATCAGCCCCATCATGAACACGATAGAGCTGCCGGTCATCAGTAGTGCGCTCATGTTGGTAAAGCGGTTGATGGTGCTGAAGGTGTAGCCGTACCAGCTCAGGCCTGCGAGGAAAAGCGCCAGCGCCAAGGGTGCGAATAGCTTAAGTGGCGAATATAAAGTGCCGATCTTGAAGATGATCAATAGAAAGCGAACGCCATCTTTTAAGGGGTGTAGGTGGCTTTTGCCCAGCCGTTTTGCTGCGTGGATGGGCTCGTAGGCCACCGAATAGCCGGCGCGAAAGAACGCCATAGTACTGGTGGTGGGGTAGGAGAAGCCATTGGGCAGCAGATAGAGAAACTCACGGAATTTGCTAGCACGTACGGCACGAAAACCCGAAGTCAGGTCTTCCACTCTCTGGCCGGCCATATAGCTGGCCAGTCGGTTGTAGAAACCATTGGCCATGCCGCGACCGACGCTGGCCTGGGAGCCGGCCTGCCGTGCACCAACCACTATGTCGTAACCTTGCTCAAGCTTGGCCAGCAGGCGCGGTATATCGGCTGGGTCGTGCTGGCCGTCGGCGTCCATAAAAACCAAGATATCGCCCGAAGCGGTACGAGCTCCGGTCTTGATGGCTGCGCCGTTGCCTTTGCTGTAAGGGTGGCTGACTACAGTTGCACCTGCCGCTTCTGCCAGTACTGCGGTCTTGTCGTTCGAGCCATCGTTGACCACTATGACCTCAGCATGGGGTGTTAAATCGAGTATGCGTTTGACTACCTGGCCAATGGCGTGAGCTTCGTTTTTGGCTGGTAGGACAATACTCAATTCAACGCTCATTTTGCTTCCTGTGCGTGGTGGGTTTGCTTGTCAGCGTTGTTGATCTCTGCGAGTTGCCGTTCGAATGACTCGAGTTGGTGCTGCCATTGCAGTCGCTGGATCGGGTGTGCCGGCATACTCGCTTGGGTCATGTCGATGAAGGCCTGGCCGAGATCGGCTCGACCTGCATCGATCAGCACCCGCAAGGCGAGGCGTAGCCCCTCAAGCGAGGGCATGATACGCATAGACGCCTCGATATGAGTCATGGTTTTGCCGAAGTCATGTTGCGCGATAGCCAATTCGGTCAGTACGACGTGCAGATTGTGCATTACGTGCCCTGAGCTGGCGTATACCGGATTGTCCATGGCGCTGAGAGTAAGACGCTCAAGGGTTTCCAAGCTTACCCCGGTGCAGGGCTCTTTCAGCAGCAGGCGCTGCAGTTCGAGCAGCTTTTGATGGAGGTCTGCTTCGAAGCTGGCTGTTTTTATGTTCGGGATGAGCTCATTGGCGCGCTTGGAATGGTCGAGGTCGGGGTGCATGGCGCAAGCGAGTGTCAGAGCCTGAATACCAACGCCTGCGCGGCTCTCAGGCTCAACAGCATAGGTTTCCTCAAGCACCTTCAAGGCGGCGCTATGCCAGAGGTCCTGGTGCAGTCGGGCGGCGAGGTTGAGATTGGTGCGTATCGAGTCGGGCCTGTGAATGGCCCACATTTCTGCAGCCAGAGCGGGTTGGCCCCAGAGTGTGGTGAAGTTGTACAGCGATGCGGCCAGGATCAGGGTATAGGCGAGCAGTAATGCGCGTGCCATTTTGGCCAAAGGGGCTTTAATGGCCCAGACGGAGGCAGCCAGTGCATAGATGGGCCCGATCAGAGCTATATAGTTGCGGTGAGCAAAGTAGAGTTCGAGACTGAGTAAAGTCGACTCCAGTAGGTGTGCGCCGAGATACCAATAGACGGCGAAGGCCAGCAGTGGTATGCGTTGTCTGAAGCGGAAAGCCACTGCTACGGCGGCGACCCAGGCGACTACTGAGAGAAGAGTGCTGGGCTGGAATAAAGAGGGCGAGGCTTTGAGCTGGTCGTGAAAAGGCACAAGCTGAGCTGGGGTGGGTACAAAGGCATGAAGTAGGTACTGCCATAGAATCCCCGCCTGCGACCAGAGCCGTTGCTCTGCGGTAAATTCGCGACGCAATGCCATATGTTCCGAGTACGGGGCTTGAGTAGCCATAAAGCCTAGAATCGCCAGCAGGGGGAACACCAGCAATATCCAGCCCCAGGCCCGTGCGACGGTCGAAGCTTTGAAAAGCTGGGCGCGCAACAGGGTAGTTTCGATAACGAGGATCAGCACGGGTAGTAGTGCGCCGTTTTCTTTGCTCATCACTGCTAACAAGGTTCCGATGCCGAGACTGGCCGACATGCCGATCAGTGCGTGCTTGGGGTGTGCGTCAAGTCGGCTGCGTGCGGCCAGATAGCCAAGCATGCCCAGTAGCATAAAGGTGCCGCTCAGGGTCGTCATGCGCTGCACGATAAACAGCGAGCTGGAGGCCAGCAGGGGAGTTGTCAGCCATAGCGCGGTGCCGGCTATAGCCACCCAATTGGCTTCGAGGGGGGGCGTGCCACGCAGGCGGCATAGCCATAGTAGGCACCAGGCGAGCAATGCGCCGTTCAGAACATGCAGCAGGATATTGGTGTGCAGGAGGACTTCAGGGTGTTCGGGCCAGGCATAGGCTTGCAGGCTGAAACTGGCTAAGGCAAGAGGGCGCCCCAGAGGACCGGCAAGCCCGGAAAAAATAAACTGGAGGGTCGAATCTAGGTTAGTGACGGTGGACAGCCCGCCAAGATTTTGTTTGTCGTCAAACTGTAGGCCGCCGCTCAGTCCAGGCCAGTAGAGTGCTGTGACCGCCGCCAAAATCAGCAGGAGGAGTAGGCCCTGAAGGGTGTGTGTACCTGGTCTGTGCATGAAGGACGGTATTACCACATTAATGAAGGCGTTGTTTTTGCTGAATTGAAAAAGCCCCGGCAAGATGCCGGGGCTTCAAGCAAGCAGTTAGCCGATTAGCGGCAGCTGGATGGGCGGTACTTGGCGTCGACAGTGCCGGCGCATACCCAGGTGATGCTGCCACCAGCGCCAGTGCCGGTGAGGGTCAGGGTGGAACCGTTAATAGCCGGGTTGGCTTTAAAGGGGCTGGTGTTGCTAAAGGTGGCGGTAATGATGCCGGTGCTGGTGCCGGAGTTGGTGACCACCACCTGGCTCACGTAGTTACCCTTGATATCTGTTGCGGTCGCGACCCCAGCCAGAGCGTTGGAGGCAGGGAAGGTTCCGTTGGATTGGTATGACTCGGATACAGCGGTGCGTACCCCGGAAGCCAGGGACATGCCCTCGGTCACCTGGGAGCGGATGGTGTAGTCCTGGTAAGCCGGAATGGCGATGGCGGCCAGAATGCCGATGATCGCGACCACGATCATCAGTTCGATCAGGGTAAAGCCTTGCTGTACCTTTTTCATTGTATTGCTCCAGAGGTTGGGTCTAGCGAATTAGATAGGAACTAGTTATTCCTGATATCTGACACAGCAAGTGCTGTGCCAGGCTGTGGGTCGATCGCTGCGGCCCTGAATTACTGGGGCTCTGATTGCTAGCTGGTATGATTGCTCGGTGATTGAGGGGGCGTGGGGTGACGTTTTTGGGTAGCCTATGTGTCGAAAAATGTCACTCTGGGTTTTGTCTGGCGTGGTGCGGTTAAGCAAGGCTTACCTAGGCGTTTATGGTGTTGTTGCGTTGACCCAGTCGTCCGCGCGTATCCACTATCAGCGTGGCCTGTTCTTGGAGTAGCGGATAGTCGAAGCGGTCGTGGTCCGTTGCCAGCACCAGGCAATCATATTGGCGGATGTTCTCGGCCGTCAGTTCAATCGACTTTAGGTCGAAGTGATAATCGCGCTTTGCGGGGAAGCTGGGTACATGCGGATCGGAGTAGGCGATCAGGGCACCCTTGTCGGCTAGCAACTGCATGATCTTCACTGCGGGGGATTCGCGAGTGTCGTCAATGTTCTTTTTGTAGGCCAGGCCGAGTATTAAAATATGGCTGCCTTTGATGGCCTTGCTGCGGTCATTGAGGGCGTCGGCGATTTTCTGCACGACCCAATGCGGCATGTGGTGGTTTATCTCACCCGCGAGCTCGATAAAGCGTGTGTTGATGCCATATTCCTTGGCTTTCCAGGTCAGGTAGAAGGGGTCTATAGGGATGCAGTGGCCTCCAAGGCCGGGGCCGGGGGTGTAGGCTACGAAGCCGAAAGGCTTGGTGGCGGCGGCTTGTATTACTTCATGGATATCGATACCCATTTTATCGGCGACGATCTTGAGTTCATTGACCAAGCCAATATTGACGGCGCGGTGGATGTTCTCAAGTAGTTTGGTCATTTCCGCCGCTTTGGGGCTGCTAACCGGCACCAGAGTGGTGATGGCGTGTTGGTAAAGGGCGCAACCAATCGACAGGCATAAAGGCGTCATGCCGCCAATAACTTTGGGGATGTCCTGGGTCCCATAGTCTGGGTTGCCAGGGTCTTCGCGTTCAGGGGAAAACACTAAGGCGAAGTTTTCGCCTGGCTCTAGGCCAGCGGTTTGCAGTCTTGGGGCTATGACTTCTTCAGTGGTGCCGGGCCAGGTGGTACTTTCCAGGCTCAGTAATTGACCTGGGCGTAGGTGTGGCAGCATGGCCTCGAGGGTGTTGGTGACGTAGCTGAGGTCGGGCTCGCGGTGGGCATCTAATGGTGTGGGGACGCAGATAATCAGGGCATCGACTTCTTGGCTGCGACTGAAGTCGCTGGTGGCTTCGAGGCCCTGTTCGCGAGACTTCTGGATTCTCTGCGCAGTCAGTCGCTCGATATAGCTTTTCCCGGCATTTATTGCGTCGATCTTTGTCTCGTCAATGTCGAACCCTATAACTTTAAGGCCAACCTCACTGAAGCGCAGTGCCAGGGGGAGGCCCACGTAGCCGAGGCCATAGATGCCAACGATAGCGTTGCCAGAGGCAATACGTTCGCGCAATCTATCTAATTCGCTCATGCTTGGATTATCTCGTTCACACCTGCCGCTGAATGCTGGCACGAAGGTGGAATAATGCCAGAGGTGAGTGGGATTTTGCTGAGCTCTCTGTCATGAAGATGGTCTTTGTATTTCGAGCTCGGCTCGCATGAGGGGCTGGACTACCCGCTCTGGTAGGCACCCTTGCCCCCCCCCGGCCTATGCTTTGGGTATAGGAGGAAGTCAATTAGCGTCCAGGCGGCTCATGAGTCGCGATTACGAGCCCGATCAGCGTAGTGCCGGCCTTGCTCTCATTCGCGTGCTCGTTAATGACAAGGGCGCGCCCAATCATTGGTGTTGCTGCTCGCAACATGAATAAGCACCGGGAGCATCCACTTGCGAGCAATCAGCCAACGCCTGGGAGTGCCTCATCTAGCCGACAAGGCCCGCCGCCTCGTCAGGTAGAGCAATGGCCGCTTAGTGTGCAGGTGCAGTTTGCCAAGAGTCGATCTGCGCACTTGGCCTCAAGTCAAGGTCGGCCGCCGCCTGGCATAAAGTGTCTCGCGGCGGCCAAGGTCAAGTGCCGTCTCGCAAGCAGTGCGCTTACAGTGCACGTCAGTGCATTTAATTGCGTGGGGTGTCATGCGTCGCAGGCAGTGCACCGATGGTTAATCGGCGGAGTCGGCTTTACAGGCTCAACCGCATCGACAAATCCACCGCCTTGATGTCCTTGGTCAGGGTGCCGATGGAGATATAGTCCACGCCGGTTTCGGCCACTGCGCGCAGGGTGCTGTCGTTGATGCCGCCGGAGGCTTCCAGTTTGGCACGGCCGGCGGTTATGGCTACGGCCTGGCGCATCTCGTCCAGGCTCAGCTCATCGAGCATGATGATATCGGCCCCGGCTTCAAGCGCTTCCTGCAGTTCCGTCAGGCTTTCCACTTCGACTTCTACCGGCTTGCCGGGGGCGATGCTGTGGGCGGCTTGTACGGCGGCGGCGATGCCTCCGCAGGCGGCGATGTGGTTTTCCTTTATAAGGAAGGCATCAAACAGGCCGATGCGGTGGTTGTGGCAGCCGCCGCAGGTCACTGCGTATTTCTGCGCCAGGCGCAGGCCGGGCAGGGTTTTGCGGGTGTCGAGCAACTTGACCGCAGTGCCTTGTACCAGGTCGGCATGATGCTGGCAGCGGGTGGCCACGGCGGAGAGGGTCTGGAGGAAGTTCAGGGCGCTGCGTTCGCCGCTGAGCAGGGCGCGGGCCGGGCCTTCCAGGTGAAACAGGGCTTGATTGGCGCTGACCCGCTCGCCGTCGCGTACCTGCCAGTGTACGGCGACGCGCGGGTCGAGCTGGCGGAATACCGCGTCGACCCAGGCGGTGCCGGCAATCACGGCGGCTTCACGGGTGATGATGGTGGCCTGAGCCAGGCGCTCGGCGGGAATCAGTTGTGCGGTTATGTCGCCGCTGCCGATGTCTTCTGCCAGGGCGCGGCGCGCATTGGCCTCGATTTCGCTGCTGAGGTCGTCGAGAGTGAGGTTGGGCATGGCGGGCTCCATTGGCTGAGTGCGCCGATTATAGGGATTGGGGCGCGCCCGTGCAGTGCGATTGCCGATTTTGTCNCTACCAGCGGTAATGGTCGTCAATTTTTATGGGGCTATGCTATNTGGATGAGTGTTGCCTTGGGTGGCCGGCTGGGTGGCGTCAACCGGGTGGTGGTCGTGCGTAGGTGACCGTTGGGAGGCTGCGGCGTTGCATCTGTGACTTGGGTCATGTCTGGAGGAAATGTTGGCTTGGTATGCGTGGGCGCATCCCTATAATGCCTTTACTTGTTGACGTAAATATTGACGCCAGGGCTTTGACGTTAAGGATGACGCTCAGTTGATCGCTGTGCAGGCATGTTCACCCAAGAGGGGTCGCCTGCAGGAGACTCGCAATGAAAACTGACGCGAAAGTGGTGCACCTTAATAAAGTGGCCGCTGAGCAATCGTCCACCTCGCCGGTAGGAAGACTGCCCGTGGCGCTAACCAATGTGCGTGACAAAGCAGCGCAGCAGCTGCGCAAGGCGCTGCAGTCGCTCTTCGACAATGCNGACGATACGCTGTTCGAAATGGCCGATCGCGCCACCAGCAATACCGAGCAGAACGCGTTTTTCGAGACCATGCGNGACTTGCGCCTGAAGCGCAAAAATATCGAGCGCGGCTTTCTGCACAAGGTCTTGGATGCCTTCGCCACCCTCAATCAGTACGAAGTCGGCCGAGCGGCCCCGCTGGAGGCCGTTTCGTTCGACAGCCTGTCCCTGGTGCAGAACGACGAGCTGGAAGAGGCCGTGGCGCTGGAGGCCATGGTGGNCAAGGTCATGAATCAGGATGGCGTTGCCTTGAGCCATCTGACCACGCGCCTGAATGCGATGGTCAGCAAGAAGNTGGACGACAAGACCAACCCCGTCGGNCCCAAACTGCTCTGCGAGTTCTTCCTCGATGCCTGCAGCAGTCTCGGGGTNGAGATCAAGGTCAAGCTGATCATTCTCAANCTGTTCGAAAAGTACGTNCTGGCGGACCTCGATCAGCTGTATGCCGAGGCCAACCAGGCCCTGGTCGCGGCGGGCGTGTTGCCTGAGTTGAAGTCGGCTCCGGCGGCGCAACAGCGCAATCCTTCGCGGTCCACTGCTGCGGCCNGTAGCGCGGTGGACGAGTCTTACGGGCGGGCCAGCGACGGTTATGCGGACGAGGGGGTCAAGGAGGTCTTCGGTGCGCTGCAGGAGTTGCTGTCGCAAGCCCGGGGTACCGTGGTGCCTTCGCGCAACCGGCCTGCCGATGCCCGGCCGATTTCCAGCAATGACCTGATGCGCTTGCTGTCGCATATGCAGCAAGGCGTACCGACCCAGGCGAGTGACGACTTCGACCTGCGCGAGCAGCTTGAAAGCCTGCTGGTGCGCGCCAGCGTCAAGACCGGCAAGACCCGTGTGGTTGGCGAGGTGGATGAGGATGTCATCAACCTGGTGTCGATGCTCTTCGAATTTATTCTCGATGACCGCACCCTGCCGGATTCGCTCAAGGCCCTGATCGCGCGTTTGCAGATCCCCATGCTGAAAGTCGCGGTGATCGACAAGACCTTCTTCAGCCGTGGTAGCCACCCGGCGCGGCGGCTGCTCAACGAGATCGCCTCCGCCGCCCTGGGCTGGGGTGATCAGGACGATACCCAGCGCGATAGCCTGTATCAGAAGATCGAGCAGGTGGTGCAGCGTCTGTTGAATGACTTCGTCGACGACCCGGCGATCTTCTCCGAGCTGCTCTCCGACTTCCTGGCCTTTACCGGTGATGAGCGCCGCCGCAGCCAGCTGCTGGAGCAACGTACCCGCGACGCCGAGGAGGGCAGTGCCAAGGCAGCGCTGGCTCGCCGCGAGGTGGAGCAGGCGCTGAATGAGCGGCTGCTCGGCAAGACCCTGCCCGAGGTGGTGGTGCGTTTGCTGCAAGAGGCCTGGAGCAAGGTGCTGATGCTCACCTGCCTCAAGCATGGCGTCGCGTCCGCCGAATGGCAGGCGGCCCTGGCGACCATGGATGAGCTGGTCTGGAGCGTTGAGCCGCACGATGACCCGGAGGCGCGCATGCGCCTGCTGGAAGTGGTGCCGGGTCTGCTCAAGGCGCTGCGTGAGGGCATGGCCAGCGCGGCCTTCGACCCGTTCTCCACCGGGGACTTCTTCAACCAGCTGGAGGCCCTGCATGTGCAGGCCTTTCAGCGTTTCAAGCGGGCGCTGCCGGCCGAAGTGCAGGTCGAAGCGCCGGCAGTCGATGACGCCCTGGCCGAGCAGGACATGCCGCTGCTGGAGTTGCCGTCGGAAGCGGCCGACGACGAGCCGGCAATGGTCGCTGTGGTTGAGGAAATAGTACTGCTGGTCCCGGGTGAGAGTCGTTTGACCGAGCCGGAGGTGAGCCTGCCGGACGACGATGAGACGCTGCTGCAGGTGGATAGTCTGCGGGTTGGCAGTTGGGTCGAGTTTCAGGAAGACGAAGAACACAAGTTGCGCTGCAAGCTGGCAGCGGTGATCAAGCCGACCGGCAAGTATGTGTTCGTCAACCGCACCGGCATGAAGGTACTGGAAAAGACCCGCATGGGTCTGGCGGTCGAATTCCGCCGCGGCGCGATCCGCTTGCTCGACGATGCCTTGCTGTTCGACCGGGCCCTGGAATCGGTGATCGGCAATCTGCGCCGATTGAAGAACACCTGAGGCGCTAGTTTGCAGGGGCAGACGGGAGTGCGCCGTGTACAGCGCTTGCGGCGTGGGAGGGCTGGTGCACACGGCGCACCTACGGGGTTATGGCCTGATGCCGTGCGCTCCTAGCCTGCTCTGGCGAGTAATGGACTGCGCAGTGTCTTGCGGGCAGCGTTTGGCTCGGCAGGCTGCTAAAGTGGAGGCTCGTTCAAGGAGCCCTTATGCAACTGGATTCCGCCAGTGGCTGGTGCCACGGCATTCGTCACTGCCCGTCCCCCAATTTCAATACGCGCCCGCAGGCCGAAGTGTCGCTGCTGGTGCTGCATAACATCAGCCTGCCTCCAGGCCAGTTCGGTACCGGCATGGTCCAGGCGTTCTTCCAGAACCGTCTGCCGGTGGCCGAACATCCCTATTTCGCCACCATCGCTGCTCTGCAGGTGTCCGCGCATTTCTTTATCGAGCGTGACGGCGCGATCACCCAGTTTGTCTCCTGCAATGATCGTGCGTGGCATGCCGGCCAGTCGTGTTATGCCGGGCAGGAAAACTGTAACGACTTTTCCCTCGGTATCGAGCTGGAGGGCACCGACGAGTTGCCCTATGCCGAGGCGCAGTATGCGGCTCTGGTCGAGCTGATCGGTGTATTGCAACAGGGCTATCCGAGGCTCAGTGTGGAGCGTATCTGCGGCCACAGTGATATCGCGCCGACGCGCAAGACCGACCCGGGGCCGGCGTTCGACTGGCCGCGCCTGCGCGCTGCACTGCTGACTAAATAAGGAGAGGTCATGAGTTTTCTGGTGCTGCTGCTGGTGCTCTGGGTCGAGAAGTTCTCGGCCTGGCGCAGCAATATTCAACAGGACGGCCCCTGGCTGCGGCTGCTGGCCCTGGTTGAGCACAAGGCCGAGTGGGCTTCGCGCCCCTGGCTGGCCCTGGCGATTTTGGTCCTGCTGCCGCTGGCGGTGCTGGCCCTGATTCTGATCGCGCTCAAACCCCTGGCCTATGGCTGGCTGGCGCTGCCGGTGCACCTACTGGTGGTGATTTACAGCCTGGGTCGCGGCGATCTGCAGGCTGCTTTGGGGCCATTCCGCGATAGCTGGCGGCGCGGCGATGCCGAGGCGGCTTATCTGGTGGCGCGCCGCGACCTGGGGCTGGAAGTCGAAGAGGAAGGAGCGCTGCTCAAGAGTGTGCAGGGCCATCTGGTGTGGCAGGCCTACCAGAGTTTCTTTGCCGTGATCTTCTGGTACGCGCTGCTCGGCCCGCTGGCCGCACTGGCCTATCGGTTGCTCGCCCTGAGCGCCGAGCATGCCGAGCANCCGGCCCTGCGCGAGCGTGCGGTGCAGGTGCGCCATGGCTTCGANTGGCTGNCGGTGAGGGTATTGGCAGCCAGCTTCGCCCTGGTGGGCAACTTTGCCGCGGTGACCCGCGCCTTGCTGCATGAGTTGCTCAGCTGGGACATCAGTGCGGCGCAGCTGGTGATCAACACCGGGCGAGCCGCCAGCGAAACCCCCGAGCCGGTTATCGGCGAGGTGGGGGTCAGTAGTCTGGACGGGCTATGGCAGCTGCTGGTGCGCGCTGCGGTGCTCTGGTATGCCCTGTTTGCCGTGTGGACGCTGCTTATCTAGCCGCCAATATGCCCATTACCTGGCGCGCATAGCGGGTCCAGCATCCACCGCGATCCCTGTGCTGCGCTTGTTCGGGCTACAGCTCAAGCGTGGCCCCCTATTTATCTACAGGGCCTGCTATCTCGTAGAGTGGATGACGCTTTATCCATCCACCAGACTGCGGCGGTGGATGAGAAGGGCCTCATCCACCCTGCGCCGCTCTCGGTAGCCCGGATAGGCTCCGGCGCAATCCGGGACGCATGCCGCGGTGCGGCGTCCTGCCTCGCATAGCCCGTCCGGACTATCGTTCTGATCGTACAAACAACCAATAGATTGGTTCGTGCGCCAGCCGCTGTTTGCGGGAGTCGTCTAGGATGGCTATCAGGGCTAGTGACTTGCCACGATCCTCCGTTGGTAATGATCTTGGCCTTGGTGCCGCTCAGGTCAATACCTGGCTTTAGCGATTCGCGCAGCATTAACCTTAAGTTACAGAGGTTGAAGTCGATAAGAGGTATATATGGCGGCATGCTCAGGCGTATTTTGTGATACGGATCACCTTTAACCTGCCCGTGTTTGCCGGTTGATCCCAGTGTTACAGCCCGAGCTGCAAGGGACGCACAGGCCGCCATACGGAATTCGGGGCGGCTGATCTTGCCATCACCATGACAATAATTAGAACTGGAGACGTCCTGTGAAGACCGTGCTGTATCCGGCCATCGCGCTAATGAATCGCCTCAGCTTCGGCATGAAGTTCAGTTTGATCAGTGTCCTGTTCTTTCTGCCCATGCTGG